>Ga0208124_100123_pt1 | contig 45407 bp, 36 predicted proteins | sample LakWasM104_HOW12_2_FD_183922 | JGI IMG/M metagenome (GOLD analysis project Ga0208124, IMG submission 183922) | Freshwater sediment methanotrophic microbial communities from Lake Washington under simulated oxygen tension - Sediment Metagenome... | ecosystem: Environmental > Aquatic > Freshwater >...
CCCACCACGGCCGCGCCCAACGCTACCAGCACGCTGAGCCACAGCGTGGTCCACACATAGCCGGGCAGCACCGTGGCCGCCATTTCGCGCAGGATGGCGCCCGTCTGCGCATCGCCCTGCCCGGTGGGCGAGAACGGCAGCCACGACGCCAGCACCGCCAGCACCGGCAAGGCCAGAAAGCCTGCAAACAGGATCAGCGGGATGCTGCGAAGGACAGAAGACGGCGTGCGGCGCAAGGCGATGGGCTCGGCAGAGGAAAGAAAGCGCACACCTGCCGAAAGGCATGGGCACCGCAGCACCCAGGAATGCAAATGCGAATTTTAAGCATTCACTCCACCCCGCCTAAAATGCACAGATATGTTTCTTGAGGTCTCCCAACTCGAAGTGCACTACGCAGGCCGCGCACAGGCCGCAGTGCAAGGCGTCACGCTCAGCCTGAAAGCGGGTGACATCGGCGTGCTGATCGGCCCCTCCGGCTGCGGCAAGACCACCCTGCTGCGCGCCGTGGCCGGGCTGGAGCCCGTGACGGGGGGCGAGATCCGCCTCACCAAAAGCGTGGTCAGCAGCGCCCGCCTGAGCGTGCCACCCGAGCTGCGCCGTATCGGCATGGTGTTCCAGGACTATGCGCTGTTCCCGCACCTGTCGGTGGGCCGCAATGTGGCGTTTGGCATCCACCAGTTGCCCAAGGCCGAGCAGGCCGCGCGGGTGGCTGAGGTGCTGCAGCTGGTGGGCCTGACGGGCAGCGAGCACCGCTACCCGCACGAACTCTCTGGCGGCCAGCAGCAGCGTGTGGCGCTGGCGCGTGCGCTGGCGCCGCGCCCACAGCTCATGCTGCTGGACGAGCCGTTCTCCAACCTCGACGTGGACCTGCGCGAGCGCCTGGCACACGAGGTGCGCGGCATTCTCAAGGCCGCAGGCGCTACGGCGCTGTTTGTGACGCACGACCAGTTCGAGGCGTTTGCCATCGGCGATGTGATCGGCGTGATGAACGAAGGCCACCTGCACCAGTGGGACGATGCCTACACCCTGTACCACCGCCCCGCCACGCGGTTTGTGGCCGACTTCATCGGCCACGGCGTGTTTGCACCCGCCACGCTGGTGCAGCGCGGCAACAACGTGGTGGCCCAAACACCTTTGGGCGACCTGACTGACCTGGATGAGTGCCCCCTGCCCAGCAGCTACCCTGCGGGTGAATGTGATGTGCTGCTGCGCGCCGACGACATCGTGCACGACGATCACGCGCCCGTGCAGGCGCAAATCGTGCGCAAGTCGTTCCGGGGGTCGGAGTTTCTGTACACCCTGCGCCTGGCCAGTGGCCACACGGTGCTGGCCCATGTGCCCAGCCACCATGACCACGCGCTGGGCGAGTGGATCGGCATCCGTGCCCAGGTGGACCACGTGGTGACATTTCCGCGTGGCTGAGGCGGTGTTGGGATCAAAATCGGCCGGATGCGCTAGTCGAACATGCCTGAATTGCTATTGAATCAATAGCAAATCCCCTTCCGCTCAGGACTTGCCCTTGCGCTGCAGGCCTTCCAGCCCGTTCAGGTCCACCTGCGACATCAGGCCCCGCAGCTCTTTCACGCCGATCTTGTCGCCCTCGATGCTGACCACAAGGCCGTTCTTCAGGATGGTCTTGAACTCTGCGTGGCTGCCATCCTTGTCGTAGCGCTGGTGCAGGGTGCGGCCCCCCTCTTGCCACGTCTTTTCGGCGCTGGTCTGGTCTTCTTTCTCGCCCTGCGCCATGCCCATGGCCATCACCGCCATCTGCCCGAGGCCGCCCACATCCACGATCTCCAGGCGCAGCTGCTTGTCGTCGTTGCCGTATTGCGCGCTGGCCTGGCTGGTGGGCAAGCCCAGGGCGGCACCATCCTGCACATCAAAACCCGTGCGGGGCAGGCCCGCCAGCTTCTCGGGCAGGGCCGCCTTGAGCGACTGGGCCGCAATGGCCTGACCCCCACCCAGCACACCCGCAGCGGCCTTGGCGGCATCGCCCGTGGCGGCTGCGATGGCGGCCGGATCCTGGCTCTTCTGGGCCTCTTCCATCTTGCGGGCGGCTTCTTCCATCTTCTTGCCGGCAGCTTCCAGGCCGGCGGTGTCGATGGACACCTTGCCACCGGGCGTGTTCATGGTGATGGCAGGGGCATCGGCACCGCCAAACAGCGCACCGCTGCGCGGCATGAACAGCGCACTGACAGCACCGATGACCACCCCCATCACGATGGCCGCAATGATGACCACCACCGTGTAGCCCACCGACTTTTCGGGCGCACTGCGCATGAGCACCGGCAGGCCGGTGTAGAGCAGGTAGATGGAGTACACCGCCGCCAGCAGGCCCAGCATGGCCAGCGATGGCAGCAGGCTGAACACTCCGCCCAGCAGGGCGGCCGTGCTGGCGTACACCGCCACCTTCTGTGCCTGGATGGCGTTCTTTTGCCCGCCGAAGGTGGGCGCCAGCGCATCGATGATGAAACCGAGCACCAGCAAGCCCGCCAGGCTCAACCCGTATGACACGACCATGTTCACCAGCCCGGAGACAAAAGGCACGCGGATGGTGACCCCAAAACCGCCAAAGCCGATCAGCGACATGCCGATGAAACCGCAGACCGCCGGAATGGCGGCCAGGACCATGGCGTAGCGGGTGAACAGGGTGGCGGTGTCGGTGGCCTCCGCATCAATGGTGGCCCAGGCCTCTTTGGGTTGCAGAAGAATGCTTTTGGCGCGTTCAATCAGGTTCATGGTGCCCTCCCGGCAGTGTGCAAAGGCCTGCGATGACCCGCAGGCAAATGGAAAGCGCGGACGATACGGGACATTGCGCCGCGCAGACCACTTGGACGGCCACCTGCAGGGCCCAAAGCGTGGAATATGCACGCTTTTGTCGCACAAAGACTGCTCGTTGGGAACCCAGGGAACCTGTGTGCGTTCTCAGGCCTTGCGCAGCTGATCGACGGTGTCGTGCAAGTGCTGTGTCCAGGTGCGGCGGTCGCGCTCGCCTGCCAGCTCGGGCAGGCCGTAGTGCACCACGGCCTCGATGGGAGGGGCGCTGAGCGTGCGCCAGATCGAGCCCACCAGGGTTTCGTCGCCGATGTAGCTGGGAGCAAAACTGGTGGCGCCCGTGGCCTTGTCGGCAAAGCGCAGGCCTACGGGCTGCACGGGCGCCTTTGCAGCCACGGCGGCCTGCAGCAGGTTGGCGTGGAAGGGCAGCATCTCGCGCCCGTCGCCCGTGGTGCCTTCGGGGAACACGGCCAGCACCTCGCCGCGCTCCAGCGCCTCCTGCATCGAGCGCACCATGCGCAGCGCATCGCGGCGCGAGCTGCGTTCGATGTAGAGCGTGCCCGCCGCCGTGGCCAGGGTGCCGATCAGCGGCCAGGCCTGCACATCGGACTTGGAGACAAAGCGGCAGTGCCGCGCCGCATGCATCACCGGGATGTCGAGCCACGAGATGTGGTTGGCCACCAGCATCACCGGGCCAGTCACCGGGGGCTGCCCCAGGATGCGCAGGCTGATGCCCGCATGGGCCAGCAGCTCCAGCGACCACACCTGCACGCGGGCGTGTTGCTGGTCCGGCGACAGCGACGGAAACCGCAGCGCCACAATCCACAGGCCCTTGGCGATGTGACCCAGCAGCCGCAAGAGGCGCCAGCTGGCGCGCAGGAACTTCACGGCCGGGCCTTGCTATCGCAGCGTCGCGCCGTCTCAGTTGCGGTCAAAAGCGACCTGTCCGCCCACCAGGGTCATGCGCACGCGGCCGGGCAGTTCGTAGCCCGAGAACGGCGTGTGTTTGCCTTGGCTGGCGAGCGCGTCGTCCTGCACCGTCCACGCTGCCTGCGGGTCGAAGATGCAGAGGTCGCCCACGCCCCCTTCCACGATCTGGCCGACGCTGGCCTGCAAGGTGCCCAGCGCGTTGCCCAGCACGCGTGCGGGCTCTGCCGTGACCACGGCCAGCGCGCGCCGCAAAGGCACGCCGCTGTCTTGCGACCATTTAAGCGCCAGCGACAGCAGCAGCTCCAGCCCCGTGGCGCCGGGCTCGGCTTCGGCAAACGGCAGGGTCTTGGCGTCTTCATCCACCGGGGTGTGGTCGGACACCAGCGCATCGATGGTGCCGTCGAGCAGCGCCGCGCTCAGGGCGTCGCGGTCGCGCTGCTGGCGCAGCGGCGGCGTCAGGCGCGCGCGGCTGTCGAAGAAGCCGATGTCGTTTTCGGTGAGGTGCAGCGAGTTGATGCTGACATCGGCCGTGACCTTCAGGCCATCGGCCTTGGCGCGGCGTACCAGCTCCACGCCCGCAGCGCTGCTCAGGCGGCACAGGTGCACGCGCGCGCCGGTGGTCTTGAGCAGTTCAAAAATGGTGTGCAGCGCAATGGTCTCGGCCGCCACGGGCACGCCCGACAGGCCCAGCCGCGTGGCCAGTGCGCCGCTGGCGGCCACGCCCTTGCCCAGGTGCATCTCTTGCGGGCGCAACCACACCGTGTAGCCAAAGGTGGCGGCGTACTGCAGCGCGCGCTGCAGCACCTGGGTGCTGGCCAGCGGCACCTCGGCCTGGCCAAAGCCCACGCAGCCGGATTCGGTCAGCTCGGCCATCTCGGTCAGCACCTCGCCAGCGAGGTTGCGTGTGAGCGCGCCCAGCGGGAACAGTCGCGACTGGTGCAGCTTCTCGGCGCGGAACTTGAGCATCTCCACCAGGCCGGGTTCGTCAAGCACCGGGTCGGTATCGGGTGGGCAGACCAGGCTGGTGACGCCACCGGCCACAGCGGCGGCCATCTCGGATTCGAGCATGCCTTCGTGCTCGTGGCCGGGCTCGCGCAGGCGCGCGGCCAGGTCCACCAGACCGGGCAACACGATGCAGCCGGCAGCGTTGATGGTGCGGTTGGGTGCAAAGTCGGGCGGCACGCGGTTGACCCCCACGATGCGGCCCGCCGCCAGCGCGATGTCGCAGGTCTGGTCAAGGCCCGAGGCGGGGTCGATCACACGGCCGTTCTGGATCAGTATCTTCATGATTTCAAGCCAAATTGGCTGCTAGCGCTTGATTGATAAGCACAAACAGCTATGAAAACAGGAGTATTCATCCTCAAGGTCACGCCTCGTTCCCTGCGACGATGGACATGACAGCCATGCGCACCGCGATGCCGAAGGTCACCTGCGGCAGGATCACGCTCTGCTTGCCATCGACCACGGCGGAGTCGATCTCCACGCCACGGTTGATGGGGCCGGGGTGCATGACGATGGCGTCGGGCTTGGCCAGTTGCAGCTTTTCCTGCGTGAGGCCGAAGCTCTTGAAATACTCCTGGCTGGACGGCAGCAGCGCACCGCTCATGCGCTCGTTCTGCAGGCGCAGCATGATGACCACGTCGGCATCCTTGATGCCTTCTTCAAGCGTGTGGCACACCCGCACGCCCATCTGCGCCATGTCCGACGGCACCAGGGTGCGCGGACCCACCACACGCACTTCGGCGCAGCCCAGCGTGGTCAGGCCGTGGATGTCCGAGCGCGCCACGCGCGAGTGCAGCACGTCGCCCACGATGGCCACGGTGAGGTTGCTGAAGTCCTTTTTGTAGTGACGGATGGTGTACATGTCCAACAGCCCCTGCGTGGGGTGGGCATGCCGTCCGTCGCCTGCATTGATCACGTGCACATGCGGCGCCACGTGCTGCGCGATCAGGTAAGGCGCGCCGGACTCGCTGTGCCGCACCACGAACAGGTCGGCTGCCATCGCGCTCAGGTTGGCGATGGTGTCGAGCAGCGACTCGCCCTTGCTGGCCGAGCTGCGCGCGATGTCCAGGTTGATCACGTCGGCCGACAGGCGCTTGGCCGCGATCTCGAACGTGGTGCGGGTGCGCGTGCTGTTCTCGAAGAACAGGTTGAACACGCTCTTGCCGCGCAAGAGGGGCACCTTCTTGACTTCGCGGTCGTTGACGCTGACGAAGTTGGCGGCCGTGTCGAGGATGTGCGTGACGATGTCGCGCGGCAGGCCCTCGATGGACAGCAGGTGGATGAGTTCGCCGTTGCCGTTGAGTTGGGGATTGCGCTTGTGCAGCACGGTCAGGCCTCTTTAGTCTTTGTCTTGGACTTGGAATTGGAAGGTGCCGCTGTCGCCACGCGCCAGGGCCAGCGAATGGGCGACCGGCAGGGCCACCCGGGCAGCAGCAAAGTCGGCCTGCACGGGCAGCTCGCGTCCGCCACGGTCCACCAGCACAGCCAGGCGAACGCTGGCGGGGCGGCCATAGTCGAACAGCTCGTTGAGCACGGCGCGGATGGTGCGGCCGGTGTAGAGCACGTCGTCGAGCACCAACACGTCGGCGCCGTTCACGTCAAACGGCAGCGCGGTCTGCGCACTGGCCGACAAGCCACGCTGGGCGAAGTCGTCACGGTGCATCACCGATGACAACACACCGGCCGGGCCTTCCAGGCCCAGGTCTTTTTGCAGGCGCTCGGCCAGCCAGGCGCCGCCGGAGGCGATGCCCGCCAGGCGCGTGGTGGGGGTCAACATGCTGCGCACGCCGCGCAGCAGTTCGCGGTACAGCGCCTCGGCGTCTAGCACCAAGCTACCGGACATTCCAGGGGATGGGGTGGTCATGGGAGATTCCTCAAAAACTGTTCCAGGATGATGCAGGCCGAGGCCGCGTCGGCATCCTTGGCACCACCTGCAATGGCTTCGGTGGTGCTGTAGCGCTCGTCCACCTCAAACACCTGCAAGCCAAAGCGCCCGCGCAGCTGGCGCCCGAACTTGAGAGCACGCGCGGTGTTTTCGTGGGCCGCGCCGTCGGGGTGGTAGGGCACGCCGATCACCAGCGCATCGGGCTGCCATTCCTTGATGCGCTCGGCCACCTGGGCAAAACGGGCGTCGCCCTCGGCCTGGATGGTGCGCTGGGGTGTGGCGCTCTTGAGCATGCGGTTACCCGAGGCCACGCCCGTGCGCTTGAGCCCAAAGTCAAAAGCAAGAAAGGTCTGGAAATGCGCAGGAACGGCTGGCGGCTGGATGGACTGAGCGGGCGCGCCAGTCATGCGTGCCCCGCCTCGGGCGACAGCATCCAGGCCTGCAAACCCAGAAGCGACAGGGCCCGGTCGTACCGCTCGGGCACGGGCGTGTCGAAGATCACCGACAGATCGGCGGCCACCGTGAGCCAGGCGTTCTCGGCAAGCTCAGACTCCAACTGACCCTCGCCCCAGGACGAATACCCCAGCGTGATGAGCACGCGGCGGGGACCTGCGCCCGTGGAAAGGGCTTCGAGCACGTCCTTGGAGGTGGTCATCTCCAGGCCACCGGGGATGGTCATGGTGGAGGCGTAGGCCGACTCGTCGGTTTCCCCCTTGTCCATGAGCATGGGTTCGTGCAGCACAAATCCGCGCTCGGTCTGCACCGGGCCGCCCTGAAAAACGGGCTCTTTGGTGAGGTCCTCGCGGCGCAGCGACAGGTCCACCTTGTCAAACAGGCCCTTGAGGGTGATATCGGTGGGCTTGTTGATGATGAGGCCAAGCGCACCGCGTTCGCTGTGCTCACACAGATAGACGACGCTGCGCGCAAAAGACTCATCTTCCAGGCCGGGCATCGCGATCAGGAAGTGATGCGTCAGGTTGATGGGCGCAGAATCGAAAGACATCCCGCAATTTTAACGGTGAACATGCCCCCCTCCCCCGAGCCCACTTACTCCCGTGGCCTGGTCTGGTTCCGCCGCGACCTGCGTGCCCACGACCAGGCCGCCCTGTACCACGCGCTGACGCGCTGCGAGCAGGTGTTCTGCGCCTTTGTCTTTGACAAGCACATCCTCGACGCCCTGCCCCGCGCCGACCGCCGGGTGGAGTTCATCCGCGAGTCGCTGGTGGAGCTGGATGACACGCTGCGCGCGCTTTCGGGGCAGAAAAGGGGCGGCCTCATCGTGTGGCACGCGGTGGCTAGCGATGCCATTCCGGCCCTGGCCAGCGCCCTGGACGTGCAGGCGGTCTTTGCCAACCACGATGACGAACCCCAGGCGCTGGACCGCGACCGCCTGGTGCGCACGCGCCTGGCGGCTGCAGGCAAGGCCTTCCACACGTTCAAGGACCATACCCTGCTGGAGCGCAGCGAGGTGCTGACGCAGACCGGCAACCCGTACAGCGTGTTCACGCCGTACAAAAATGCGTGGCTCAAGAAGATCGACGCGTTCCAGCTCAAGAGCTATCCGGTGGAGCGCCACGCCCACCATCTGGCAGCGCGCCCTGAGGCCCATTGCCAGCCCGTGCCCACCTTGCAGGACCTTGGGTTTGAGCCCACGGACCTGTCCCAGCTGCGCCTGCCCACGGGCGCTCAGGGCGCACAGCAGCTGTTCGACGATTTTCTCGGCCGTATCGAGCGCTATGAGGACACGCGCAACTTTCCGGCAGTAAAAGGGCCCAGCTACCTGAGCGTGCACCTGCGGTTTGGCACCATCTCGCCGCGCTTGCTGGCACGCACGGCGCACCGCCTGATGCTGGAGGGCAACCCGGGCGCCACGACCTGGCTCAGCGAACTGATCTGGCGGGACTTCTACTTCCAGATCCTGCACCACCACCCGCATGTGGTGGGCCAGAGCTTCAAACCGGCCTACGATGCCATCGCCTGGGAGACCGGCCCCGGGGCCGACGCCCTGTTTGCCGCCTGGTGCGAGGGCCGCACCGGCTACCCGCTGGTGGATGCCGCCATGGCGCAGATCAACCAGACGGGCTACATGCACAACCGCCTGCGCATGGTGGTGGCAAGCTTTCTGGTGAAGGACTTGGGGCTGGACTGGCGCCGCGGCGAGGCCTACTTTGCCACGCTCCTCAATGACTTCGACCTGGCCGCCAACAACGGTGGCTGGCAGTGGGCCAGCTCCAGCGGGTGTGATGCCCAGCCCTATTTCCGCATCTTCAACCCGGTGAGCCAGAGCGAGAAGTTCGACCCGGAGGGCAAGTTCATACGCCGGTACCTACCCCAGCTCGCAGCGCTCCCCACCAAGGCACTCCACGCCCCCTGGCTGGCGCGCCCGCTGGAGTTGCAGGAAGCGGGCGTGCGCCTGGGAGACACCTACCCCTTGCCCGTGGTGGAGCACGATGCCGCAAGGCAACGCACGTTGGAGCGGTATGCCGTGGTGAAGACGGCTGCAGGGTGACAACACACGGACCCACAGACTCCAGCAGGTCGCCGAGGGCTAGCGATGCGCCGTGGGCGGCGGGTCGTCCGGCGGGGGTTCCTCCGGCGCCATCTGCATGCCCTCACCGCCCAGCGAGGCACCGGCGGCCAGCCGCAGTCGCAAACGCACATCGGTGCGGTTGTCGGCGTTAGCGATGGCTTCTTCGGGCGAAATCGTGCCCGCCTCCACCATCCCCAGCAGTGACTGATCAAAACTCCACATGCCCTGCTCGCCACTGCGGGTGATGGCGGTCTTGAGTTCGTCGATCTGCCCCTTCTGGATCAGCTCGGCCACATAGGGCGTGAGCAGCATGATCTCGGTAGCAGGCACCAAGTGGCCCGCAAGGCCCGGCACCAGGCGTTGCGCCACCACCGCCCGCAGGTTGAGGGACAGGTCCATGAGCAGCTGGCGGTGCGCGTCCTCGGGGAAAAAATTCACGATGCGCTGCACCGCCTGGTTGGCATTGTTGGCGTGCAGGGTGGACACACACAGATGGCCGGACTCAGCGTAGTGCAGTGCGTGCTGCATGGTGGCCCGGTCGCGGATCTCGCCGATCATGATCACATTCGGCGCCTCGCGCATGGCACGGCGCAGCGCCTCGTCATACGACAGGGTGTCGAGACCCACCTCGCGCTGCGTTACCAGGGATTTTTTGTGGCTGTGCAGGTATTCGATGGGGTCTTCTACCGTGAGGATGTGCCCGCCAGTGTGCGTGTTGCGATGGTCCAGCAATGCGGCCAGCGTGGTGGTCTTGCCCGAACCTGCGGAGCCCACCGTCAAGACCAGCCCCCCTTTGAGAAACGCCAGCCGCTGGAGGACGGGCGGCAACCCCAGTTCTTCCAGCGTCGGGATCCGCGCTATCACATGGCGGATCACCATGCCGACCTGCCCTCGCTGCATGTGCACGTTCACGCGAAAGCGCTCCCCGTCAGCGGTCTGCAGCGAGAGGTCGCACTCCATCGTGGTCTCGAACTCCTTGCGCTGGGCCTCCCGCAGGACGGAATAGGCCATTTGCCGCACATCGTCGGCTGACAGGACTTGCTGCGCAATGGGGATGAAGGCGCCCTGCCGCTTGATGGTGGGCGCAGCACCTGCCATCAGAAACAGGTCCGAAGCGCGCTCGCGCGCCACCAGGGCCAGGCAAGCCAGCAGCCGGGGGTCAGGGGAAGGGGATGGTGCCAGCGGATCCATCACGGTGACTGGGTCCGCCCTGTCCATGCACAGGACACCACAAGGCAAGGCAACAAGAGAGCACTCCCGACCCAGGCTGACTCGCAGGGTCGGGAGTGGGCCAGCATGGTGTCAGGCCTCGGCCGCCGCAGCGATGCGCGCGTAGTGCTGGATCAGGCTCAGCAGCTCTTCGTCCGAATAGGGCTTGCCCAGGTAATGGTTCACACCCAACTCCATCGCGTGCTCGCGGTGCTTTTCAGCAATCCGCGAGGTGATCATGATGATGGGCAGATCACGCAAGGCACCGTCTGCCCGGATGTTGCGCGCCAGATCGAAGCCGTCCATGCGCGGCATTTCGATGTCGGACAGAACCACCGTCGGGCGCTCCTCCTGCAGACGCTCCAGCGCCTGCAGGCCATCGGCCGCCAGGGCCACACGGTAGCCTTCGCGCTGCAGCAGACGCTGCGTCACGCGGCGCACGGTGATGGAATCATCCACCACCAGCACCAGCGGCACCTGACTCGGTCCCGACAACTGCTGAGACACGACGGCCTTACCCGTGCCGCCTGCGGCGGGGGCGTCGGGCGCTGGTGCCATGTCGGCACTGGCCGCACGCACCTGGTCGCCATACACCGTGGCCAAGGCCACCGGGTTGTAGATCAGCACTACGGCACCCGATGCCAGCACGGACATGCCCGCCAGACCCGGCAGACGGGACAACTGCGGCCCCAGGTTCTTCACCACCACTTCCTGGTTGCCAAGCACTTCGTCCACGTGCATCGCAACACGCTGGGCAGCGCTTCGGAAGATCACCACCGGGCGGGTCTTGCCCGCCGGCTCGGTGCTGCGGCTGGACGACTGCAGCAGGGCTCCCGACCAGAAGAACGGGATCTTCTCCATGCCGTCGTCAAACACGCCGGTACGGTAAGCCTCTGCCAAGTCAGGGGCCGAGGTGCGGCGGACAATCTCGACCACGTTGGCCGGAACGCCGATCGCCAAATCACCCGAGCGCAGCATCACCACCTGCGTCACTGCGGTGGTCAACGGCAGCACCATGCGGAATGCCGCACCCTTGCCCGCCTCGGTGGAGGTTTCGACGCGGCCGCCCAGCGCATTGATCTCAGCACGCACCACGTCCATGCCGATGCCCCGCCCTGCCAGACCAGTCACTTCGGAGGCCGTCGAGAAGCCTGGCATGAAGATCAGGTTGGCCGCATCCGCATCGCTCAGCTCCACGCCGGGCTCCACGATGCCCTGAGACACGGCCTTTTCGCGAATGCGCGGCAGGTTCAGACCCGCTCCGTCATCGCGGAACTCGACCGATACGTCATTGCCTTCGTGGTGCAGATCCACCGTGATGGTGCCCGACGACGGCTTGCCGGCCGCCGTGCGCACTTCAGGCTCTTCAATGCCGTGGGCCACGCAATTGCGCAACAAATGTTCGAAGGCGGGCGTCATGCGGTCCAGCACGCCACGGTCCATTTCGATGGAGCCGCCGGTGATGTCCAGCTTGATCTGCTTGCCGGTTTCCTTGGAGGCCTGACGCACCACCGCGTACAAGCGCTCGGCAATCCCCTCGAACTCCACCATACGTGTGCGCAGCAGATCCCGTTGCAGCTCACGCGCCTGGCGGCCTTGGGCAATCAAGTCGTCTTCAGCGCCTTCCATGGCACGTTGCAGATTGCGCTGCACCGTGGCCACGTCGTTGACCGACTCGGCCATCATGCGGGTCAACTCCTGCACCCGTGTGAAGCGGTCGAACTCCAGCGGATCGAAGCCCGCAGCAGAGTCCTTGGACAGCGCCAGACGCGACTGCATCTGGGATTCGGCCTGCACCTCGATGTCGCGCAATTGCTGACGCAAGCGGTCCAGATTGCCCGACAGATCGGTGAGTGAGCTACGGAACTGGCCCAGGCGCGCGTCCAGGCGCGAACGGCTGATCATCACCTCGCCCGCCTGGTTGACCAGGCGGTCCAGCAGCTGTGCACGCACGCGCACCGACTGGTTGGCTGCCACCCGCAGGGGCGCCAGCTGGGACGGTCCGGGCAGGCGCACGGCCGGAGCCGTTATCGCCAGCGGCTTGGCAGAAGATGCTGCCGCCGAGGGGACGGAGGCTTCGGCCGCATCCGCCACATTGGCGCGCAAGGCCGGTGTGGCTTCGACCGGCAGAGTAACCACTGTGTCGGAAGGCCCCTGACCAATGGCACGCAGCGCCTCGAAGTTGGCTTGCAGTCCATCGAAACTGCCTTGCAACGGCTCGATCTGGTCGGCCGTGACGGTTTCTGCGTCCAGCTGCTCGATCGCAGATTCCAGCCGGTGGGCCATTTCGCCCAGGCGCATCGCCCCGGCCAGTCGCGAACTGCCCTTGAGCGTGTGCAGGGCTCGCAATACTTCGCTGCGAGCGCTGAGGTTGTCGGGGCGCGACGCCCATTGGCGCAACGCACCACCGAGCTGGGGCAGCAACTCGGCCGCCTCTTCCTCGAAGATGGGGAACAGGTCAGGGTCGATGACGTCGATCGCATCGATGTCGTCGTCCGCGTCCGGGATCGAGGCAATGGCGTGCGCGATGGCATCGTCAATGTGCTGATCGTGGTCGTGGATGACGGCAGACAGCGCGGGCGCCACATGGCCCACCACGGGGGCAGGCACGGCGGGTGCAACAGCCTCAGGCTCTGCATCCACCCCAGGCACCTCCACCACCGGCTCAGGTGCCAACTCGGCCGCAGCAATTTCGGACGCTTCCTGCTCTGCGGCGTCGAGGTAGGCCTGCGCATCTTCCTCGGGTGGAGACTGGGTGCTGACCACCTCGGTTTCCAGAATCTGGCGCAGCTGGGCCAGCACTTCCGGGCTGGGCTCTTTGAGGAACCCGGCAGCAAACTGGTGCAACAGGCGACGGATGTCTTCCGCTGCAGCCATGAACGCTGCCGCTTGCTCCTCGGTGCCACCCGACTGCAGCTGCACATGCTGCAGCGTGTGCTCCAGCACGCGGGCCATTTCGGACAGCGCGGTGAAGCCCACCGTGGCCGAACTGCCGGCGAGCGAGTGCGACAGGGCCACGGCCGTGTCAGGCAGCGGCTCATGCAGTTCCAGCGCCCATTCCTGCAAACAGGTCACCAAGCGGCGAGACCATTCATCGGCCTCATTCAGGTACACGTTGTACAGCGGGATACCGATGCGCAGCGTGTCGATGACCTTCACCGCATCGTCGCTGCCGCCTTCTTCCTGCGGCAGGGCATCGAGCAGATGCGCCACTTCTTGCGCGGGCTCTACTTCAGCGATCAGGTCGTCTGGCAACGCTTCGGAACCGGCCACAGCCACGTCCTCGGGGGCAGGTGCAAGCAGTTCGGCAGCCTCGGCCGACTCGGCCTCCAGCAGCTTCTCCAGCTCAGCCACGTCCAGGGCTTCCAGCCCATCCGAAGGAATGCGGGCCTCTGTATCCACCGCGTTTTGCGGTTCGGCGACATCGAGCACCAGGTCTTCTGGCAGCAATAGTTCGTCGCCCAGGGCGCCTGCGGGCGCTTGCAGCGGCGCATCGACAGCGTCTGCGTGATCCACTGCGGGCACAGGCGCTTCCGCAGACACAGGTTCCAGGTCAGGCAGCTCCAGGTCGAGGACAAAGTCCACGCTGGACGGATCGACCACAGGTGCAGGTTCGTGGGCAGACTCGTTCAATGCTGCAGTGAACACCGAGAAGTCGATCTCCTCGGCCACTTCCGGGGCAGCGTTGGCGCTCTCGACGGGCTGTTCGGGCACATGCTCGGAGATCTCGGTGGCCTGGAAATCCGGCACCGTCAGTTCTTCGCTGAGCACTTCGGCGGAGAGGGCATCCACCGGCTCTGCCGCGGCCTCGGAAAGCTCCGGCGCGGCCTGTGGTGCTGTAGGTTCGGGCGCCATACCTCCACCCGATGGCATCGCCAGCGGTACCAGCGTGCCATCCAGGCGCATGGCATCTGCCGACCGGCGGAAGGACTCAGGGTCCCAGCCAGTCGCGCGGCCTGCGGCGATGTCGTCTGCCCAGCTGCTGAAAGCATGCAGTGCGTCGGTGGACAACTGCAGCAAGCTCGGCTGCATGGGCTTTTGTTCGGCCAGCCAGACGTTGAGCACCTGCTCCATCGACCAGGCTGCTTCGCCAAAGTCGTTCAGCCCCACCATGCGCGAGCTGCCCTTGAGCGTATGGAACGCACGGCGCAGTGTGGTCTGCTCGCTCAGGTCACCAGGTTCACCCCGCAGCTGCTCAATGGCAGCCAGGCCGTTGACCACCACTTCGCGTGCCTCTTCGAGGAACACGTCGAGCAGTTCATCTTCGACATCAGGCACTGGAGCGGGCGCAGCCGCAGCCGCCGGAGCGGCTGCTTCCAGCGGTACGGGCGCGGCAACGGCGGGAACGTCAAAGGAGATGTCCGGGGCCAGGCCTGCGGGCTCTGCCGCCACGCTGGCATCGGCTGCGGGGGCCGACTCAAAATCAGGGAACGGCGCAAAGTCCGTGGGCTCGCTGACAGGCTCCTGCACCGGAAAGCGGGGAATCACGTCTGGCACCAAGGTGGCAGAACGCTCTTCCAGCTTGGCAGGCGCTTCTTCCACAGCATCAGAGGCGCGCGCACGGGTTTTACCCATGAGGATGCGCAGTTCGCCCAGTTCTTCGTCGTACACAAAGAGCTTGCGCGCCATGGTGCGCTGATAGCTCAGCATGTCGATCAGGAAACCCAATGCGCCCAGGCTGTTACCCAGCTTTTCAAACGCGCTTTGGCGTTCTTCTTCGGGCACCTCGTTGATCAGCAGACGCTCCACCGTGTCGCGCATGCGGACCACAGCCAGTGATGCCTGATCCAGCCCCAGCACCGACAGCACGCCACGCATCTGCGCAAGATGCCCTGGCACGGTCGCCAGCACACCAGTGTCCTTCGGGTTGCGGAAAAACTGGTCCATGGCCTTTTCGGCCTCGCCCAGGGTCACCCGGAGCTCATCGACCACGCTGCCCATGGTCTGGTTGTCGCTGACCCGGCGGTACAGCTCTTCCATCCATTGTTCAAGGGGTTCGGGTTCGGCACCCGCCGTGACCGCATCCAGACGTTCTGCAAGACGGCTGGCGCGGGCTTCCATCTGTTCGTCTGCCGTGTCCAACTCTTCAAAAGCTGCCTGCAGGTACAGCACGGAGGTGGCCACTTCCATCGCCAATGCGGGCGACGGGGGTTCGCCCGACCGGGTGGTTGAATCCAGGGCACGCGTCAGCGCCTGCGCCAGGTTCTCACTGCCCGGATGGAGCTTGCGCAGCGAATCGCACACCAGGCTGAACTGGTCTGCCGCTGGCTTGAGTTTGTTGCGGTCGCCACCCGCCAGGGCAGACCAGGTTTCCGTGGCCGAGGCAATGCGCTTGCGCGCCTGCGTCAACACCGCCGGGTCAAAACGTCCGAAGCGGGCAGTCTCGTAGTCCACCGGCTTGAAGCGGTCCAGCGCAAAGGCCTGACGGACAGCACGCAATGAGGGCGCTGCGTCCTCTGCCAGATCGGCCACCTTGGCCTGCGAGCAGAAGAACAGCAGGTCCTGCACCAGCCGGTCGGCGATCGTCGGATCGCCCTTGGCCAACGTGGCGTACTGCATGAGCACACGGGATGCCACGCGCTTGACGTACACATCTGGCGGCAAAAGGCCCGAGCCAAACGCATCGAAGAAACCCGCGCAAATTTTCCAGAACGCACGCGCCTGCCGATCTGTTTGTGCGGCCACAAAGCCCAGGCAGGTGTCGCGCAGGCTCAGGGCGGCCTTCAGGTCCCCCGACTTGACGATGCGCAGCACAGCTGCATCCAGCCGCGCCCGCGCCTCGGGACCGTAGGGCAGAGGTGGGCGCGACACCGCACCTTCGGGTTCACGGAAACGGCGCTCTACCGGCCACAAGTCAGCGGGATGAACACGGTCAGCGCCTGCCAATGCCTGGGCATCGCGGTACTGCGGAAACAGGGCCACGGGCGATACGGCTTTGCCCGCCAGCACGGTTTCCAGATATTCGATCAGCGCAAAGCTGGCGCGCTCGATCACGGCGGCAGCGTCATCGCTGCAGGTTTCGGGGCGCTGAACAAACTTCTGCACCGCCGATTCCATGGACCGCAACACCAGCGCCGGAGGACCCATGCCCACCATTTCCAGCGCACCACAGGCTTGGTGCAGTTGCTGGCGCGCAATGCGCAGGGGGCCAGCGTCCAGCGCCGCCAGATCGGACTCGCGTGCTACCTCGGCATCACGCACAAAGCGCCGCATCGCCTTGACAGCACCGTCCAGCGATTTGCGCAGCTCGTCAAGCACCCAAGCCAAAGGACCCAGGTCCTGATCTCCCTGGGTCCCGTCGGCGGCCGGTGCATTGTTGACATCAATAGATGACATGGATTCGTCCCCGGCTGCAATGAGCCAGCTGGTTGATGACTAACTGCTGCGTCAGGCGATCTTGAAACGTGCCACCGATTGGCGCAGTTCCTCGGCCATGTGCGAGAGCTCGCGCACCTGTTGCGCTGTGGTGCGGGTACCTTCACCCGTCTGCTCGGTCACCGCAAAAATGTGCTGGATGTTGTCGGCCACTTCGTTGGCCAGAACAGCTTCCCGGGAAGTCGAAGACGAAATCTGCTCAATCAGTTCGGCCAAACGGCGCGACACGCGGTCAATCTCGGTCAGCGCAGTACCAGCGCTGTCGGACAGGCGTGCCCCTTCCACCACACCCTGCGTGGAGCGCTCCATAGCAGCCACGGCATCCTGGGTATCGGTTTGAATGGCTTTCACCAGGGCAGAAATCTGGCGCGTCGCATCGGCCGAACGTTCAGCCAGACGCTGCACTTCTTCCGCCACCACCGAGAAGCCGCGACCGGCTTCACCGGCGGATGCAGCCTGGATGGCAGCGTTCAGAGCCAGCACGTTCGTCTGTTCGGTAATGTCAGAAATCAGCTCGGTGATTTCACCGATCTCCTGCGACGATTCACCCAGGCGCTTGATCCGCTTGGAGGTGTCCTGGATCTGGTCACGGATGGAGTTCATACCGCCGATAGCGTTCTGCACGGCCTGCAGACCCGAGTCCGCGGCTTGCAGCGACTGACGGGCCACCGTGGCGGACTCTTGCGCTTGTGTAGACACTTCGTTAATGCGGGTCGCCATGTCCAGAACGGAGCGGCCGGTTTCGCGGATTTCGCGCAACTGCTCGGTCGATGCCGCCAGCAGTTCGGTCGAGGTGTTGTCCACCTGGGCAGTCGTCTGCGCCACGCGGGTCGCCGTGTTCTGCACGCTGCCCACCAGTTGGCGCAGCTCTTCCACCGTGTAGTTCACCGAGTCGGCAATGGCGCCGGTGATGTCTTCCGTCACGGTGGCTTCTTGCGTCAGGTCACCTTCAGCGACCGACTGCAGTTCGTTCATCAAACGCAAAATGGCGGCCTGGTTGGCGTCGTTGACGCGCTTGGCTTCCTGCTCCTGGCGCTTGGCGTCACGTTGCTGGTTTTCCGCAGCTGCCTGACGGCCACGGCTGTCCAGCAGCTGGACGCGCGAAATGCCGATACCGCACAGCAGCACGAACAAGCCTGCCAGCGCCAGAGCGGCGAACTGGCCGGCGCCCAGACCGGTCTGGGCGGACAGCTTGCTCTGCAGACCTTCCAGCTGGCGGCGCAGTGGCTCGCTGTCGGCAATGATGGCGGACTGTGCTTCGCGGGCAGACACCAGACCTTGCAGGTTGCCCAGAATCGCGCTGGCCTGGGTCCGGGTCTGTTCGTACAGCTTGATCAGCGCTTCCAGTTGTTCGCGGGTCTGCGCGTCCTTTGTGGCCGACAGGCGCAACTCGGGGCTGCCTTCCAGCAGGCCCTGCGCGATTTCCTTGAAGGAGTTCAAGTCCTTGCCCAACAGGAACACGGCCTCAGGGCTCACGCCTTCCATGGTCTGGAACTCGTTGGCCGACTTGCCGATACGCTGGGTCAACATCACCAGCTGGCCTGCGGCGGAGATTTCGGCAGCGGGCGCATTTTGTTGCAGCTTGAGCGAGGAGACCGTTTCAGCGATTTCCAGCAGGTCGGATGACTGGCGGTTGATGGTGCGCAGAGCGTCACCCACCTGCGTCAGGATCTTTTGCTGACCCATCACCACGCTGGCGTTGCGCTCGGCGCGCTCCATCAGGGGGTTGACGGCGTCCAGATCGGGCTTGAAGGGTTCACCCAGCGACTGCACACCCAGCTCGTTGTCACCGGCATTCAGGGCGCGCACGTTGCGCGCCAGCACGCCAGAGCTTTCCACCACGTCCGGGAAGGCCTGTGGGCTACCCACCAGTGCCTGCGACACCGACTTGGCAAGACGTTGCGACTGCATCAGCGACTGGCCGGTAGCAGCCAATTGCTGTGCGGAACGGTCGGCCTGCTGCAGCACCCAACCGGCGATCAGCGCCAGCACCACCACACCCACGGCCAGCAGGGCCAGCAGTCGGCGCTGATGGCCGGCAGCGGTCGAGCGGCCCAGCAGGGGCAGGCTGATGAGGTCTTCTTCGGCCTCGGGCGCGGTCAACTCGGGCGTGTAGCCGTCGGGATCGCCCTGGACGCTGTTCATGGCTTCGGCCTGGTAGGAGTCGCGCAGTTGCGAGCCATCCAGCGCCCCCGTGGCCAGGAGATCCTGCCCATCGTCGGTCGCGCCGGCGGCTGCGCCGGTGTCAGGCGTGGCGGGTTTCCGGTTGAACAGTTTTCCAAATTGATTGACGACGGACATGGTGCAGCCTTACAGAAAAACTCAAGCACTGATGCTCAGGAAAGCGGGATGTTGGGACAGGATCTGCAAGTTCAGCTCCTGCCAGCGTGTGCCACTGGAATCGATATAGGTGGTGCCGAAGAAGCTGGGTGAATCCTCGGCGGGCGGCTCGGACGACACAAACGCATCCGTGCCGCGCAGACCGGCGAGGCGGTCCACCAGCAAGGCAGCATTCACGTCGAGCGCCGCATTGAACGCCAACAGGCTGGCCTCGGACAGGGCCTGCTCAGTGCGTGCTGCGGTGGACCCCAGCAACCCAGCCAGATCCACCACCCCCACCAAGCCACCTCGCAGGTTGGCCACACCCAGAAACCAGCGCTGGGTGTAAGGCACGGCCTGCACCGATACCCAGGGGAAGATCTCCCCGGACTGCCCCAGGGGCAGCAAATAGAAATTCCCGGCGGACTCTACAGCCAGCCAGGAGGACACAGACGTACCTTCGGACCTTGCAGCCTGCAAACGGCTGGCAAGTCGGGTCTGGAGCTCCCGTAGGGCTTCGCGGTTTGCCATGAGCGCGCCGCTGCCTCAGTTCAGAGCGTCAATTTTGGCCTGCAGCTCTGCGGGATCCACCGGCTTGGTGATGTAGCCGCGCGCACCCTGGCGCATACCCCAGACACGGTCGGTTTCCTGGTTCTTGCTGGTGCACATGATGATGGGCACATCAGCGTAAAGGGGGTCACGGGTAATGGCACGCGTGAGCTGAAACCCGTTTTGGCCGGGCATCACCACATCCATCAGGATGAGGTCAGGCTTTTCTTCGGCCAGACGACGAAACGCCTCTTCGGCATTTTCTGCGGTACGGACTTGCATGCCTTTTTTCTGAAGCAGGTCCGTCAAAAACATCAACTCGGTCTTCGAGTCGTCGACGACCAATACTTTCTGAATGGGCATTACATGGCTCCTTGTTGGGAATTGCCAAACTGCTGCACTGCCTGCAACAGCTGGTCTTTGGTAAACGGCTTGGTGAGATATTCCTGGCAGCCGACCATGCGCCCACGCGCCTTGTCGAACACGCCGTCCTTGGAGGACAGCATCACCACCGGGGTATCTGCGAAACGGGCGTTGCGCTTGATGATGGCGCAGGTCTGGTACCCGTCGAGCTTGGGCATGAGGATGTCGCAGAAAATCAGCTGAGGCTGGTAATCGTTGACTTTGGCCAAAGCATCAAAGCCGTCGTCGGCCAACAAGACTTCGTGCCCCCCCTGCTTGAGAAAAATCTCGGCGCTTCGACGGATGGTGTTGCTGTCATCCACCACGAGCACTTTGAAAGATGCGCCTGTTGTAGTCAATTGTCACTGCTCCCGATGGAGAAAATAAACAACGCAGCAGCGATTAGTGCTGGAGCGCCTCAGATCTGGACCATCTCGAAATCTTCCTTGCGGGCGCCACATTCTGGGCAGGTCCAGTTCATCGGGACCTGATCCCAGGGGGTGTTGGGTGGAATGCCGTGTTCGGGAGACCCCTCAGCCTCGTCATAAATCCAGCCGCAAATCAAACACATCCAAGTTTTAAAGTCGGTCACAGCTTAAAGGGCCTTCACATAGAATGCAACGATTGTATCTAGTGATCTCCGCGGCCTGCAGCTTCCGTGCCACCCCTCCAGCAGGATCTGGTCCATGACCATCAAAGCCTCCCTTCCCCCCCCAGAAATCCCAGATATTGACGACGATGACGCGGAGGAAGCGAGCCCGGCCTGTGTGCTGGTGTTCAATGCCAGCGACCCCAGCGGAGCCGGCGGACTGACAGCCGACATCACCACCATCGCCTCGGTCGGAGGGCATCCGATCGCCGTGGTCACCGGGGCCTATGCCCGCGACACCGCTCAGATTTTTGACCACTTCAGCTTCGACGACGAGGCTGTGTCCGAGCAGGCGCGGGCCGTGCTGGAAGACCTGCCCGTACAGGCCATCAAAGTCGGCTTTGTGGGCAGCCCCGAGAACATCAGCACCATTGCCGAGATCACGACCGACTATGACGAAGTCCCCGTGATCGCCTACATGCCCAACCTGTCCTGGTGGCGTGACGAGCTGATCGACGAGTACCTCGACGCCTTCCGCGAGCTGCTGCTACCCCAGACCTCGGTGTTGGTTGGAAACCACAGCACCCTGTGGCGCTGGCTGCTGCCGGACTGGACGGGCGAGCGCAGCCCCACCGCCCGGGACATTGCCCGCGCAGCGTCCGAGATGGGCGTGCCCTACACATTGGTCACTGGCATCCCCTTGCCCGAGCAGTTCGTCGAGAACGTGCTGGCCTCGCCGCAGACCGTTCTGGGCAGTGGCAAGTTCGAGCTGTTTGACGCCACCTTCTCGGGCGCGGGCGATACGCTCTCGGCCGCACTCACTGCCCTGGTGGCCAGCGGCAACGACTTGGGCGAAGCGACCAGCGAAGCGCTGGGTTACCTCGACCGTTGCCTGGACGCGGGCTTTCGCCCCGGCATGGGGCACATCGTGCCCGACCGCATGTTCTGGGCACAGCCCGAGGACGACGAGACCGACGGCGACGAAGAAGAAACCACGATTGATGAAACACAGGCCCTGGAGGGTTTTGTGATGCCACCCCATGACACCAAGCACTGATCTCAATATTCCCCTGTTCGAACGCGCCAAGGCGCTGATCCCCGGAGGCGTGAATTCGCCCGTGCGGGCCTTCAAGGCGGTCGGAGGCACACCCCGCTTCGTCAAGCGCGCGCAAGGCGCCTACTTCTGGGATGCGAACGACCAGCGCTTCATTGATTACATCGGCTCCTGGGGCCCGATGATCCTCGGCCACGGCCACCCCGCCGTGCTAGACGCGGTGCAGAAGGCTGCGCTCGAAGGCTTCAGCTTTGGCGCCCCCACCGAGCGCGAAGTCGAGCTGGCCGAGGAGATCCTGAGCCTGGTGCCGTCCATGGAGATGATTCGTCTGGTCAGCTCGGGCACCGAAGCGGGCATGAGCGCCATCCGCCTGGCCCGTGGCGCCACGGGCCGCAGCAAGTTCATCAAGTTCGAAGGCTGCTACCACGGCCATGCCGACTCGCTGCTGGTCAAGGCCGGCTCGGGCCTGGCCACGTTTGGCAATGCCACCAGCGCTGGCGTGCCGCCCGAAGTGGTGCAGCACACCCTGGTGCTTGAATACAACAACGTCGCCCAGCTGGAAGAAGCCTTTGCCCTGCACGGTAAGGAGCTGGCCTGCGTGATGATCGAACCCATTGCGGGCAACATGAACCTGGTGCGCGCGAGCGTGCCGTTCATGCAGCGCTGCCGCGAGCTGTGCACCGAATACGGTGCGCTGCTGGTGCTGGATGAAGTGATGACCGGTTTCCGCGTGGCCCTGGGCAGCGCGCAAAGCGTGTACGCCAAGAGCATCCCCGGCTTCCAACCCGACATCACCGTGCTGGGCAAGGTGATCGGTGGAGGCATGCCGCTGGCGGCCTTTGGCGGCCCGCGCGCCATCATGGAACACCTCGCGCCACTGGGCGGCGTGTACCAGGCGGGCACGCTGTCGGGCAACCCGGTGGCCACGGCCTGTGGCCTGGCCACGCTGCGCGAGATCAAGAAGCCCGGCTTCTTCGATGCGCTGTCGGCCCGCACCCGCTCGCTGGTCGATGGCCTGCAAGCCGCTGCCACGGCGGAAGGCGTGCCGTTCTGCGGTGACTGCGAGGGTGGCATGTTTGGCTTCTTCCTGCTGCCCGAACTGCCGCAGAACTATGCCCAGGTGCTCCAAACCGACAGCGCGCGCTTCAACCAGCTGTTCCACGGTCTGCTGGACCGGGGCATCTACATTGCACCGGCCTTGTATGAAGCGGGCTTCGTGAGCGCCGCCCACACCGCCGACGACGTGGCAGCCACCGTGGCTGCTGCGCGTGAAGTATTCAAGACGCTCTCAAAATAATAGCTAGCAGCGCATATTGCACTAGCGCTTCCTGCCAATTTGGCACCGAATGGCCCTCACAAGGGCCATTTTTCATGGCGACGAGGCTTGTGGCGGACAGTCACAGCAGTCCGCGCAGTTCGCGGGCGGCCTCCTGCAGCAGCGGCAGCATGTCGCGCTGCAGGCTGCCCTCGTCCATCTGCTTGGGCGACGCCACCACGTTGAGCGCCGCCACCGTATGGCCCTGCAGGTTGCGCAGCGGCACAGCCAGCGCGTGCACGCCCAACTCGTGCTCCTCCACGGCCAGGCAATAGTCGTCCCGCCGCACCTTGGTGATCACCTGCCGCAGCGGGCCTACCTGCGTAATGGTTCGGGGCGTGAGGCGGTGCAAGGGCCGGTTCTTGAGCCAGGCGGTCAACTCCGCCGGGGGCAGCGCCGCCAGCAACACGCGCCCGGTGGACGTAGGGTGGGCCGGCAGCCGCGCGCCCAGGTGCAGGCCATAGGCCAGCACCCGCGACGGCGCGCCATACACGCCACTGCGCGCCACGATCACCACCTCATCCCCATCCAGCACCACCGCCGAGAACGACTGCTGGGTCTGGGCTGCCAGCCGGTTCAGCGTGGGTTGCAGCACGCGCGGCAGCCGGGCAGACGCAAGGTAGCTGCCCGAAAACCGAAGCACCTTGGGCGCCAGCCAGAAGTAGCTGCCATCCGTCTCCAGGTACCCCAGGTGCGCCAGGGTCAACAGGTGCCGCCGCGCCGCTGCCCGCGTGAGGCCGGTGCGCTGCGCCGCCAGCGTGGCGTTCAGGCGCTGGCGCTCGGTGTCGAAACTCTCCAGCACGGCCATGCCTTTGGCCATGCCTTCGATGAAGTCTGCCTTGGCGATGGGGGTGGAAGCCATGGGGGTGACGGGTTGGGGACCGGGGGATTGAGCGGGGTTCTAACGCCGGGGCTACCGGGGCCCTGCAGCGACTCGGTGCACTCACTACCGGGCCTGACCACCCGCATCACCCCGGAGACTGCGCGATCATCGCACAAAGCATCGACTGATCGCACGCAATCGGCAGCGCCGGATATCGCTTTGATCTGGATCAACCTACGCTCAAGGCCACTGGTTTTCGGTATCCCCCATCTCCCCCACCCCATTCTCAGAGGTTTTCCATGCGCACCCAGGTTGCCATCGTTGGTGCCGGCCCCGCCGGCCTGCTGCTCGGTCAGTTGCTTCACAAGTCCGGCGTTGACGCCGTCATCATCGAGCAGCGCAGCCCCGACTACGTGCTCGGCCGCATCCGCGCCGGGGTGCTGGAAAAGGTCTGCATGGACCTGCTGGACCAGGCGGGCGTGAGCGCCCGTGCCCATGCCGAGGGCCTGCCCCACGACGGCATCGAGCTGCTGTTCAAGGGCCAGCGCCACCGCATCGATCTGCACGAGTTGACCGGTGGCAGCCGCGTGACCGTCTACGGCCAGACCGAAGTGACCCGCGACCTGATGGATGCGCGTGCGGCAGCAGGGCTGACCACCGTGTACGACGCGCAGAACGTGCAAGTGCACGACTTTGATGGTCGAAGCCCGCGCGTGACCTACCAGAAGGACGGCCAGACCCACGAGCTGGCCTGTGACTTCATCGCGGGCTGCGACGGCTACCACGGCGTGTGCCGCGCCAGCGCACCGGCCAACCTGCTCAAGACCTACGAGCGCGTGTACCCCTTTGGCTGGCTGGGCGTGCTGGCCGACGTGCCGCCCGTGTCGCACGAACTCATCTACGCCAACACCGAACGCGGCTTTGCGCTGTGCAGCATGCGCAGCGCCACGCGCAGCCGCTACTACGTGCAGGTGCCCACCACCGACAAGGTCGAGAACTGGACCATCGACCAGTTCTGGACCGAGCTGGGCAACCGTCTGGACCCTGAGGCCCGCGCCAACCTGGTGACCGGCCCCGCACTGGAGATGAGCATCGCCCCGCTGCGCAGCTTTGTGGCCGAGCCCATGCGCTTTGGCCGCATGTTCCTGGCGGGTGATGCCGCCCACATCGTGCCGCCCACCGGCGCCAAGGGCCTGAACCTGGCCGCCAGCGACGTGGGTTATCTGTGGACCGCGCTGACCGAGTTCTACAAAGAAAAGTCAGCCGTTGGCATCGACACCTACTCCGACCGCTGCCTGCGCCGTGTGTGGCGTGCCGAGCGCTTCTCCTGGTGGTTCACTTCGCTGATGCACCGCTTTCCGGAAACCGGCGAGTTCGGTCAGAAGATCCAGGAAGCGGAGTTGGACTACCTGGTGCACTCCCGTGCGGCCTCGGTGTCGCTGGCGGAAAACTATGTGGGTCTGCCGATGAACTTTGGGGCCTGAGCCCCGGCCACCATCGCTTTCAGCGTTGCGCCGATGCGGCCTCTAAGGCCGACGCGCCGGGTGCCGCCACGGACGGCACCGGCAGCGACACCAGCCACTGCGCCATCTCACGCGCTTGGGCTTCCGTGACTTGCGGGTGGCGGGGCATCACGGTGCGCCCCCACGCGCCCACACTGCCGTTGCGGATCTTGCCGGCCAGGTAATCGACAGCGTCGGCGCGGTCGCGGTACCGCGCTGCAATCTGCTGGAACGAAGGGCCGACGTAATGGCGCTCCATGCCATGGCAGCGCAGGCAATCGGATGCTTCTACCAGGCGAAGTCCGGCCGATGCGGCGGGCGTTGAGGCGGCGCTGTCTTGCCCGCCAGCGCCCGACACCGGCTGCAGCATGCGCCAGCCCAGGTTGAGCATGCCCAGCACCACCAGTGCCATGAACACCATCAGGGCCCACCCCAGCCAGCGGGGCCGGGGTGGCGGGGTCTCATCGTCGCGGTGCATGCGCGCGCACCGCCGCGAGCCCCGTCGCGATACCCATCATCTCAGTGGCGGAAGTGGCGCACACCGCTGAAGACCATGGCCACGCCACGCTCGTTGGCGGCGTCGATCACTTCGTTGTCGCGCATCGAACCACCGGGCTGGATCACGCAGGTAGCGCCCACATCAACCACCACGTCCAGGCCGTCGCGGAAGGGGAAGAAGGCGTCGCTCGCTACAACCGTGCCTTGCAAGGTCAGGCCTGCGTGGCCTGCCTTGATGCTGGCGATGCGGGCCGAGTCCAGGCGGCTCATCTGGCCCGCACCCACGCCCATGGTCATGCCGCCCTTGCAGAAGACGATGGCGTTGCTCTTGACGTACTTGGCGACCTTCCAGGCGAACAGCAGGTCTTCCATTTCTTCCAGTGTGGGCTGCTTCTTCGTCACGACCTTGAGGTCGATGAGCGACAGCTCGTGGTTGTCAGCGGTCTGCAGCAGCAGGCCCGAGCCAATGCGCTTGGCGTCCATCGCGTTGCGGCCGCGTTCCCAGTCGGTCTTGCCACCGTGTGCGGGCAGCGCGATCTTGAGAAGGCGCACATTGGCCTTGGCCTTGAAGATCTCCAGCGCCTCGGCGGTGAAGTCGGGGGCCATCAGCACCTCGACAAACTGTTTGCTCACCTGGGCCGCAGCCTGGCCGTCCACCACGCGGTTAAAGGCGATGATGCCGCCGAAGGCACTGGTGGGGTCGGTCTGGAAGGCCTTGCTGTAGGCGCTCAGCGCGTCCAGGCCCACGGCCACGCCGCAGGGGTTGGCGTGCTTGACGATCACGCAGGCGGCCGCTTCAAAGCTCTTTACGCATTCCCACGCGGCATCGGCGTCGGCGATGTTGTTGTACGAAAGCTCCTTGCCCTGCAGCTGCACGCCGGTGACCAGCGAGCCGGGCGCGGGGTGCAGGTCGCGGTACAGCGCGGCCTGCTGGTGGCTGTTTTCGCCGTAGCGCAGGTCCTGCACCTTGGTGAAGATGCCGTTGCTCTGGCCGGGGAACTGGGTGCGCGTGGGCACGTAGGTTTCCGACAGCTTTTCGTCTTCGAACGTGACGGACGAGAGGTAGTCGCTGATGGCGCCGTCGTACTGCGCGATGCGGTTGAACGCGGCCACCGACAGCGCAAAGCGCAGCTTGTCGCTGAGCTTGCCACCGGCCTTCAGCTCGGCCAGCACGGCCTCGTACTGGTCGGCCGAGGTGATCACGCCCACGTCCTTCCAGTTCTTGGCGGCGCTGCGCACCATGGCGGGACCGCCGATGTCGATGTTCTCGATGGCGTCGGCCAGCGTGCAACCGGCCTTGGCCACGGTGGCTTCAAAGGGGTAGAGATTGACCACCAGCAGGTCGATGGTATCGATGCCGTGTTCCTTCAATGCCGCCATGTGTTCGGGCAACTCGCGGCGGGCCAGCAGGCCGCCGTGCACCTTGGGGTGCAGCGTCTTCACGCGGCCGTCCAGCATCTCGGGGAACTGGGTGACTTCGGCCACCTCGGTCACGGGCAGGCCCTTGTCGGCCAGCAGCTTGGCGGTGCCGCCGGTGGACAGCAGCTTGATGCCCAGCGCGTGCAGCGCTTGCGCGAATTCGACGATGCCGGTCTTGTCAGAGACGGAGAGAAGTGCGTTCATGGTGGTGGTGCGGAGGTTTTGAATAAAAACGGGCTGTAGCGCTAGTGCATCATGCGCAAGCAGCTACAAAATAAATAGCAATCAGACGAACCCGGTCAGAGCAGCTTGTGCTCGACCAGCTTCTTGCGCAGGGTGTTGCGGTTCAGGCCCAGCCATTCGGCAGCGCGCGACTGGTTGTTGTCGGCCTGCTGCATCACGACTTCCAGCAGCGGCCTTTCGACCACACGCACCAGCATGTCGTACATGCCATCGGGCGTCTCGCCGCCCAGGTCGCGAAAGTAGCCCTGCAGGCTTTCGCGCACGCATTCTTCGATGTGTTTCTTGCTCATGCAACCAATCCCTCTTGTTCTTCTGTGTCGGCATCCACGTCGGTGGCGGCAGGCAGCCGGTCCATCTGTTGGCCCAGGGCGTCCAGGTAGTCAGCCACGGCCTGCCACTGTGTGGTGCAGTCTTCGATCGTATTGATATGTGCCCGCAAGGCCTCGCCGCCCGGCAGCGCGCGCAGGTACCAGGCAATGTGCTTGCGCGCACTGCGCACGCCGGTCAGCTCGCCATACAGGCCGTAGTGGTCTTGCAGGTGGTCCAGCAGCAGGCGCCGCACCTCGGCCACCAGCGGTGGTGCCAAGTGTTCGCCCGTGTCCAGAAAGTGGCCGATCTCGCGGAAGATCCATGGCCGGCCCTGTGCGGCGCGGCCGATCATGATCGCGTCGGCCCCGGTGACGGCGAGCACGTCGCGCGCCTTCTCGGGCGAGGTGATGTCGCCATTGGCCACCACGGGCACCTTCACCGCCGCCTTGACGGCGGCAATGGTGTCGTACTCCGCATGGCCCTTGTAGCCCTGCTCGCGCGTGCGGCCGTGCACGGTGAGCATCTGGATGCCCACGCTTTCAAACTGCCGCGCCAATGCCACGGCGTTCTTGTGCTCCTGGCACCAGCCGGTGCGCATCTTCAGCGTGACAGGCACGTTGAAGGGAGCGCAGGCCTCGACCACCGCAGCGGCGATCTCCACCGCCAGCGCCTCGTTCTGCATCAGGGCGGAGCCCGCCCATTTGTTGCAGACCTTCTTGGCCGGGCAGCCCATGTTGATGTCGATGATCTGCGCGCCGCGTTCGACGTTGTAGACCGCAGCCTCGGCCATCATCGGTGCATCGGTGCCGGCGATCTGCACGGCAATGGGCCCCGGCTCCCCTTCATGGTTGGCCCGGCGCGAGGTCTTGAGGCTATTCCACAAATCCTTGCGCGAGGTCACCATCTCGCTCACCGCATAACCCGCACCCAGCGCCTTGCACAGCTGGCGGAACGGCCGGTCGGTGACGCCCGCCATCGGGGCGACGAACAACCGGTTCGCCAAAGGAATGTGGCCAATTTGCATGGGCGGGGATAGGGAGGGGGAGGCAGCAACAGATGCTGAAAAAGGAGGCGGGATTGTACCTGCTCAAAATTTCAGCAACTGAAATGGAGCACACACCGTATCTATCCGCCGGTCGGGCTCCATTGAGTCAGCCCACGGGACGCCTCCTCGCCCCCCACTCGGGCCCTGTGGCGCAAGCACCGCAGCGTCTCAACACGCTGAGTGCAGGTTCACCGTGCGGCGAGATCGGTGTCTGCAGCCTGTGCGGGCGGTACACCCCGCTGCGCGAAATGCCACCAGGCATCCGGCAGGTTGTCGAACTGATGGCGCGCCATGAGCGCCCGCAGCCACTGGCGGTTGTGCAGCACGTCCGGGGAGAAACCGCTGGCGCCCGCCGCCGCCTCCGAGCGCGCAGCGCCCGCCGGAGTGCCCATGTCCACGGCCTGCCCGTCGGCCAGCGGCCCGCGCACCGCCTTGTGGGCCTTGGTGCCATCCACCACCTGTACCTGCACCACCCAGCCACCGCTGGCGGTGTCGCAGGTGGCCTGCAGCGCCATGCCCTGGGATTGCAGCTCGCGGCCAATGCGCTCCAGCGCCGGCCGTGCGGTGGGCGCCCTGTCGCAAGGCGCTATCGCGGTGGGCTCCCACAGGGTTGGACCGCCTTGCAGGCCAGGGCTAGGTACCGCGGCCTGCGGGCTGTGCACGCAGGCCGCCAGCAACAAGGCCATGGCGACCGAAGACCAGCGGGTCGCGGGCGGCAAGGCAACCGAGGGGTTCAAGCGGCGTGGTTGAGACGTTGTGGGCAATACCGGCATGGGCGACCTCCTGGGGTTGTCATTCAGGGCCAATGTGTTTTCACGATACAAAAGATGCTGCAACCCGGCCATGCGCCGATGGCGCGCTCCCCTGTAGGACAGATCCCCCTGGGGCACATGGAGCCCCACCCGACCCCTACACTCGACGGCTATGGAAATCTGGATGCACCAGCTGCTCGAATGGTTGGCCCTGCCGCAATTCGGACTGAGCACAGTCTTTGTGGTGTCTTTTGTCTCGGCCACGCTGCTGCCGCTGGGCTCTGAGCCAGCTGTGTTCGGTCTCATCAAGCTCAACCCCGACCTGTTCTGGCCCTCCATCATCGTGGCCACCCTCGGCAACACCCTGGGCGGCGGCGTGAGCTGGTGGATGGGCCTGGGTGCGCACAAGGCGGTGGACAAGGCGCGCGGCAATGCCACCGAGGTGCGGGCACTGAGCTGGCTCAAGCGCTTTGGCGCGCGGGCCTGCCTCTTGAGCTGGCTGCCGGTGGTGGGCGACCCGCTGTGCGCGGTGGCCGGCTGGCTCAAGCTGCCGTTCTGGCAATGTCTGGCCTATATGGCCGTGGGCAAGTTCCTGCGCTACCTGGTGATGACGAGCGTGCTGCTGTACTTCATGCCCGGCCACCTGGCCCCGTAGCGGCCCGCCGGTGCCACCGGGGTCAGTGTGGCAGCAGACGGTCCCAGTCCACGGGCACTGTGGTGTCCACGTGCAGCGTGATGGCCTCTTCGTGAGGCTGCAGGGGGTGGGCTCGGGCCCACTGGGCGTCCAGCACCGCCACGTCCGCCTCTGACGCACCGCCTCCGGCCAGCGCGCGCTGGCGTACGCGCTCGCGCAGCACCGGCACGGGGGCCTCGAACGACAGAATGTGGCAGGGCACTTGCGCGGCAGCGGCCAGCTCCAGGAAAAGTGCGCGGGCATCCCGGTCCAGCAAGGTGGCATCCACAATCACGCAGTAGCCTGCCGCCAGCACCTCGCGCGCCACTTGCGCCAGCCGCTGGTGCGTGCGCAGTGTGGCCTCTGCGGTGTAGATGCCGCCCGGTATTCCGTCGCTGGCAGCATCCGGCGCCAGGCCAAACAGGCGCTTGCGCTCCACATCGGCCCGCACACGCACCATGCCACGCTGGCACGCCAAGGCCAGCGCATGGGTGCTCTTGCCCGCTCCCGAAAAGCCATGGGCCAGCCACAAGGTGGCAGGGCACGCCGTGGACCAGCGTGCAGGCCGTTGTCCTGCAAAGCCCGCCGCCAGCTCCAGATACCCCTCCACGGTTTGCGCAGCGTGCCCGCTGCCACTACCGCCACCGGTGGGGTCCATCCGCAGGGCTGCAACCCGCGCCCGCACCAGGGCACGGTAACAGCCGTAGTAACGCAACACCACCAAGCCTGCATAGTCCCCGGTGTGTTCGAGCCACCGGTTCAACAACCGCCAGGCCAGATCCGCCCGACCATGGGCCGCGAGGTCCATCACCACAAAGGCAATGTCAGCCACGCAGTCGATCCAGCGCAAGGCGGGGCTGAACTCCAGGGCGTCGAACAGCTGGGCCTCGCCATCGATGAGCGCAATGTTGGCCAGGTGCAAATCGCCATGGCACTCGCGCACCCGACCGGCTGCCCGGCGCGCCTCGAACGTGGGGGCCAGGGCTTGCCCCTCATGCTGGCACCAGCTGGTCACCTGGGCCAGCAATGGCCCCTGACCAGGCAGTGCGCCTGCCACGGCGGTGTGCAGAGCCGCCAGGCAGTCACCCACCGGCGCTTGCACCGCCGCTGCTGTGCCCCAGGTGGTGGCGCCTGCGGCGACGGCGGCCGTGGCATGAAACTGCGCCACATGGCGCGCCAGCTGGTCGATCTGCGCAGGTGACACACAATGTGCGTCCAATGCGGTAGCGAGCAGTGCCTCCTGGGCAAAACGCCGCATCCACACAGCGGGCTCGGCGCCTGGTGGAGCGCCTTGCCAGGGCACCACCCGGAGCGTGGCAGGAGCATCTTTTGCCGCATCGCTCACCAAGCCGACAACGCCCAGGTAAAGGCCCGGCGCCGTCCGGCGGTTGATGCGCAGCTCTTCCTCGCAGGCCGCATGCCGCAGCGCCCGCGTGCTGAAGTCCAGAAAATCCAGCTGCAGTGGCTTTTTGAACTTGTAGGCAAAATCACCGGCCAGCAGCACCCACGAGATGTGGGTTTCTATACATTCCACGGGCTCCATCGGGTCTACCGGATGCGGGAAAGCCTGTGGTTGCTGCTGCAGCATGCGCACGCGCTGCTGGGCAGTGGCGAATTCGGCCGATAGGTCAACGGATGGGGACATGGAACGGACGCGGGGCATGGGCTTCTGCACCCACGCGCCGGCGCAGCACGGTGCAATGCCACCCAACGCGCAGATGGGAACAGACCCTCAGTGTGGGCACCGCAAGCCGCTTGTCAACCCGACCAGCACAAACGATAGCCGGCACACCGCCAGCCGATGGCCAGAAACTACAAGAAAGCGTGGCCGCTGGGGATCGACAGGTCCGACAGCTGAGAGTCGCCTTTGGCGATGGGCTCCTCGACCACCACTTGGTTGCGCCCGCCCTCCTTGGCCATGTACATGGCAGTGTCCGCCCGCGAGAAGAACTCCAGCACCGACTCGCCCAGCACATACTGGGTCACACCGATGGACACCGTCACGCGGCCTTTGAGCAGGCCCGTCCAGGCGTGCGACTCGACCTGGGCCCGAATGCGTTCGCAGGTGTTGAGCGAGGGCAGCAACGAGGTCGCCGGGAAGATCAGCAAGAACTCCTCGCCACCGTAGCGCCCAAACACGTCGCCCCCGCGCACGCCCTGCTGCGCAATGCGCGCAAAGGTCCGCAACACCTCGTCGCCCCCCAGGTGACCCAGCTCGTCGTTGATGCGTTTGAAATGGTCGATGTCCAGCACGGCCAGGCACAGCGGAATCCCGCTTTCGTCGGCCAGCTGCTTCTGTTCTTCGAGCGCCGCGAGAATGTAGCGGCGGTTGAAACAGCCCAGCAAAGTATCGCGCTGCGCATCTTCCTGGATGTTCTTGATCTTGCGGCTGGCCTGGTAGAGGCTGCGGTACAGCCGCTGCACGCGGCCCATGAGCACGATGAACGCAGGTACCGATACAGCCAGCGCCAGCAGGTGCATCAGCTCCAGCCGCAGCAGGGCGTCGTTGCCCTGCTCTGCGTAGTGTGCGGCTGCCACTGCCGCATAAGCGCACAACACCCCGGCCGTCAGCACCAGCAACGTGCGCCGGGGTACGGTAAAGATGCCATAAGCCACTGCCACAAACATGAAGGGGGCCAACAGAATCTGCGTGACAGGCTCCAGGTAGAACAACCCCAGCATGCCGCTGATGGAAGCCACCACGATGCCCAGCTTGAGATGGCGCAGCCGCAGTTTGTGGTGCAGACCCAAACGGAACAAGGCACCAAACACCGCGAAGCCCGCCGCCGTCAGACCGGCCAGCACCCACAGCACCTGGACCCCCACCACGCCCAACGCATAGAACCCCAGCAGGGCCAGGGCGTACAGGCCAATGAGCCCCGCCACAGCCCACCACTTGGACTGCGCACTGCGCTCTCCCCGGGGGCCAAAGCCATCCAGCGCGCGCCGTCCAGGTCGCACGGCGACTGAAGACGAATCGTCGAACTCCAGCACGGCATCGGTCAACGGGAAGGCATCCGTCGCCGAAAACAGGTTTTTGCGTCCAAAAAGCATGTGGTGGCGGGCTCTGGCCTGGATATGTGGGTGGGCGGTGCAGCAACACACGCGCAGCACCCGTCAGACAAATCGCAGGATCTTACGCGTGGCTGACAGAATCGAACTGCGCGTTTTCCAGTAGCCCAGGCGACAGGGACCGCCCCCGGCGATTCAGGCCACCGCCATCCGCTGACGCGTCCACCAGCCCTCCACGCTGTACACCAGCAGCGCGGCCCAGATCAAAACAAAACCCACCAGCCGCGCGGGCTGAAAGGCCTCGTGGTACACCCACACCCCCAGCGCAAACTGGAGGCTGGGCGAGATGTATTGCAGGATGCCCAGCGTGGACATGGGAATGCGCCGCGCGCCCGCCGCAAACAGCAGCAAAGGTACGGCCGTCATGGGCCCGGCCAACAGCAACCAACCCACAGTAGACGCATCGCCCTGCACCAGAGCGCCCTGTCCTTGCCAGCTCCACCAGGCCAGCACCACGGCCGCCACCGGCGCCAGCATCAGGGTTTCCAAGGTAAGCCCCTCCAGCGCGCCCAGCACCGCTACCTTGCGCAGCAGGCCATAGAAGCCAAAGGTCATTGCCAGCACCAGCGCGATCCAGGGCAGGCGCCCTGCCTGCACGGCCAGCCACAGCACACCGGCCGCAGCCACCGCCACGGCCAGCCACTGCCCCGGCCGGGGGCGCTCGCGCAGGAACACGAAGCCCAGCGCCACATTCACCAGTGGCAAGATGAAATACCCCAGGCTGGCATCGACCACATGGTGGTTCTGCACCGCCCACACGTAGGTCAGCCAGTTGCCCGACAACAGCACGGCCGACAATGCAAATGCGCCGAGCACCCGCGGCTGGCGCACCACAGACGCCATCCACGCCCATTGCCTGCGCACGGCCAGCAGCCCCAGCACCACGGCCAGCGACCACAGCGTGCGGTGCATCACCACCTCCAGCGAGGGCACATCGGCCACCTGCTTGAAGTACAGCGGGAACAGCCCCCAGGCGACATAGGCGAGGGCAGCGTAGAGGATTCCTGTATTCATGCGTGAGAAACCATCAAAGAGTGAACGAAGGCATGGCCTTGCCCGGGTTGCTCTGGAGCGGGAAGCCGCCAGAAAAAATCCCTGCCCGCCCGGGGGCAGACAGGGATGACGGGCAACACAGCGCACGCAGGCCCCGAGGAGCCTGCAGCAGGGTCAGACGTTGAACAGGAAGTTCAGCACGTCACCATCCTTGACCACGTACTCCTTGCCTTCAGCACGCATCTTGCCGGCATCCTTGGCGCCCTGCTCGCCCTTGTAGGCAATGAAGTCCTCGAAGGCAATCGTCTGCGCACGGATGAAGCCGCGCTCGAAGTCGCCGTGGATCACACCAGCAGCCTGAGGCGCGGTGTCGCCAATGTGGATGGTCCAGGCGCGCACCTCCTTCACGCCAGCGGTGAAGTAGGTCTGCAGGCCCAGCAGCTTGAAGGCGCCACGGATCAGGCGCGCCAGGCCTGGTTCTGTCTGCCCCATTTCGGCCAGGAACATGTCGCGGTCTTCGTCGCTCATCTCGGCCATCTCGGCCTCCATCTTGGCGCAGATGGCCACCACGGGCGCATTCTGGCTGGCAGCATAGTCCTTGAGGCGGTCCAGGAACGGGTTGTTCTCGAAGCCGTCTTCACTCACGTTGCCCACGAACATCGCGGGCTTGGCCGTGATCAGGCACAGGGACTTGAGCAGCGGCTGCTCTTCCTTGGTGATTTCGACCGAGCGGGCAGGCTTGCCTTCGTTGAGTGCGGCCTGGATGCGGGTGAGCAGCGCCACCAGCTTGGCGGCATCCTTGTCGTTGCCCGACTTGGCAGCCTTGGTGTATCGGTTCAGGGCTTTCTCGACCGTGCCCAGGTCAGCCAGGCACAGCTCGGTCTGGATCACTTCGATGTCGGAGATCGGGTCCACGCGGCCCGCCACGTGGATCACGTTGTCGTCTTCAAAGCAGCGCACGACGTTCACGATGGCGTCGGTTTCACGGATGTGGGCCAGGAACTGGTTGCCCAGGCCTTCACCCTGGCTGGCGCCAGCCACCAGGCCGGCAATGTCCACAAACTCAACGATGGCGGGAACGATGCGCTCGGGCGAGATGATCTGGGCCAGCTGCTGGAGGCGGGGGTCCGGCACCTCCACCACGCCCACGTTGGGCTCGATGGTGCAGAAGGGATAGTTCTCGGCGGCAATACCAGCCTTGGTCAGCGCGTTGAAAAGGGTGGACTTGCCGACGTTGGGCAGGCCCACGATGCCGCATTGGAGGCTCATGGCAGGGCTTTCTGGTGTTCTGGAGACAAACCGCCGATTTTACGGGCGCGCCCAGTGCCCAGTGCTGATGGCCCAAATCAGACGGTCATTCAAACCGCAAATCGGCAGCAATGCGTTGCCCCACACGCAGCCACTGCCCAGCGCCGCTGCGCACGATGGCGTTCATGCCGAACGTGATGGCGCCGTCCAGTCGCTTGTCCTGGCGGTAGGTGCGCAAGGTGTCGCCCACCGACGGATGGCTCTCGGCCGTGGCCGGGTCAATGTCGGGGATGGGGCATCGCGCGCAGGGCTTTACCGGTTGCAGGTAGACGTCGGCGGTACCATCGCCCTCCACATGGATCAGATCCACGCGGTCCTCGTCGTGGGCATCCACCCCCGCCAACACCACGTTGGGCCGAAACCGCTCCATGCCCACCGCGCCGTGGCCGTCGGCCGTGAGCCGTGCGTTGAGATCGTTCAGGGATGCCTCACTGGTCACCAGCAGCGGAAACCCGTCAGCAAACTGATTGGGAGCCTCCACGCCATCCGTCCACTCCAGGCTGGACAGCCGCCGATGTTCCGGGTCAAACCGTACCAGGCGGCAGGGCTGCCCCAGAAAGTCGCTGAACCACTGGGCCGCTACAGGCCCCATGTCCCAAGCAGGGACCGTGTCGCGCCAGACAGTCACCGTGGCTGGTGCCTCCACTGCGTCGATCGCCACATGCAGCGCCAGCATGCCCGGAGCCCGCAGCACCATTTCGTCACTCTTGAGCTGGGGCCGGATCAGCGCCATGCGGGGCAGGCCGCGCTGGGTGAGGAACATGCCCTGTGCGTCCACCACCATCCAGGCGCGGTCCGGATCCAGCCCGGTCTCGGTAAGCAGCGCCTGCTGCACCTCGATGCCCGCACAGGATTTGACGGGATACACAAACAGCCGCGCAATGGTGCCGGACAGATCAGACTCGGAAGGGAAACTCACGCCGGGTGCTCCTGAAGAAGGGTGCCAGAAAGGCCAGACCGCAATTCTGCCCTGTCATTACAGGGGGTAAGACCCCTCCTACAATGCCTGTCATGGCCCCAACCTTTGATATCTGTATTCGTGGCACCGGCATCGTGGGCCGAACTCTGGCCTTGTTGCTGGCACGGGAACGACTGAGGGTGGCCCTGGTACCAGACCCGGCTCCACGCAGCGCGGTGGCCACCGATGTACGGGCCTATGCCCTGAATGCAGCGTCCCGTAGCCTGCTCGAATCGCTGCGCAGCTGGCCCGACGCCGAACACGCCACCGCCGTCAAGCACATGCAGGTGCAGGGCGATCAGGATGGCTGCGTGCATTTCGATGCCGCCTCCCAGGGGGTAGAAGCCCTCGCCTGGATCGTGGATGTGCCGGCCCTGGAAGAGCGACTGGCACAGGCTGTGCGGTTTCAGCCATTGGTAGAGGTGGTGGATATCCCGGTGGCTGCGCCCCTGACGGTTGTGTGCGAAGGACGCGCCAGCACCACCCGGTCCGAGTTTGGCGTGCACTTTGACGTGACGCCCTATGCCCAGCACGCCATTGCCACGCGGGTGCGCTGCGAACATCCGCATGCACAGGTCGCACGCCAGTGGTTTTTGCCACAAGGCATCCTGGCTTTTTTGCCGCTGGAGGGAGCCCAGGGGAACTCTGTGGCCGTGGTGTGGTCCGTCCCTGAGGAGCGGGTTTCCGCGCTGATGGCGTTGCCGGCCGACGCCTTTGCGCAGGAATTGCAGACGGCGAGCCAGCTGGCGCTCGGCAACATTGAGCTCATTGCCGAGCGTGCCACTTGGCCGCTGCAGCTGGCCAAGGCGGACCGCTGGTGCGGTGCTGCATCGACCAATGCGACCAATGGCCCAGCTGCGCGTAGCTGGGTACTGGCAGGCGACGCGGCCCACAACGTGCATCCGCTGGCAGGGCAAGGGCTGAACCTGGGCTTGGCCGATGTGGCAGCCTTGGCCGATGTGCTGCGCACCCGCGACTACTGGCGCAGCGTCGCCGACCTGCGGCTGCTGCGGCGCTACGAACGCCAGCGAAAAGCGGCTCTGATAGCGATGGGCCTGGCCACCGATGGGTTGCAGCAACTGTTTGCACGTCCGGAGGCGCCCTGGCAGGCGCTGCGCAACTGGGGCATGAAGGGCTTTGAACACAGCGGCCTGCTGAAGGATTTTGTGGCCCGCCAGGCCATGGGGATGCGCTGAACGCGCGAGTTTGATTGAACGGGAACATGATGAAATTGACCACTGCTTTGCTGACCGTCGCGGCAGCCACTCTGAGCCTGAGCGCCACGGCGCAAGAGGACGTCATCCGCAAGGCATTGGCCGGGCGCATTCCTCAAATGGACAAGATCGACGAAGTGCGCCCCACACCCATGAAGGGCTTGTACGAAGTGCGCATTGGCACCGACCTGTTCTACACAGACGCCAAGGGCGACTATGTGATCCAGGGTGAACTCATCGACTCCAAGGCGCGCCGCAATCTGACCGAAGACCGCATCAGCAAGCTGACAGCCGTCAGCTTCTCGGCCCTGCCTCTCAAAGATGCCGTAACCATTGTGCGCGGCGACGGCAAGCGCAAGGTGGCCGTGTTCGAGGACCCCAACTGCGGCTACTGCAAGCGCTTTGAGCGCGACTTGCAGCAGATCAACAACGTGACGGTGTACCTGTTCCTGTACCCCATCCTGAGCCCGGATTCGGCCGAAAAGTCGCGCAACATCTGGTGTTCCAAGGACCAGGCCACGGCGTGGCAAGACCAGATGGTGCGCGACAAGCCCGCACCGGCAGCCAGCTGCGACACCAGCGCACTGCAACGCAACCTGGCCTTTGGCAAGAAGTACAAGATCACCGGCACCCCCACCCTGATTTTTGCCAACGGCACACGCGTGCCCGGCGCCATCGGGGCCCAGGAGGTGGAAAAACGCCTGGCCGAAGCCGCCAGCGACACCACCACCGCTAATTAATAGCCGCTGAAAGCCCCCGACCGACGACTCCGCGCGGCCCTTGCGCGGCACATGCCATGCCCCTCTCCCGCCCAGCCTCTGCCGCAGACATTCACTACCGCGTCGAACCCACAGACCTGCACGCGCATCTGTTCACCGTGACGCTGACGGTGCAGCGGCCAGCGGCATCGCAAGAACTGTCTCTGCCGGTCTGGATCCCGGGCAGCTACCTGGTGCGGGAATTCTCCAAGAATCTGCAAGCTCTGGCGGCTCGGCAAGGCCAACGCGCTTTGCAACCGGCCCAACTGGACAAGCACCGCTGGCAAGTGCAATGCACAGAGGGCAAGCCCTTGGTGCTGAGCTATCAGGTGTGCGCCTACGACAGCTCCGTACGCACTGCCTGGCTGGACGCCTCGCGCGGCTTTTTCAACGGCACCAGTCTGTGTCTGCGCGTGCATGACCAGGAGAAACAGCCCCACACACTGGAACTGGCACGCACGGCGGCCACGGCGACCTGGGCTGCTGCCACCGGTCTACGGCCCCTGAATGCCGACAAGCAAGGGTTTGGCCTGTACGCGGCGGCCGACTACGATGAACTGGTCGATTGCCCGGTGGAGTTGGGTAACTTCTGGGTGGGGCGCTTCAAGGCCTGCGGCATTGCCCACCAGTTTGTGGTGGCAGGTGCGGCTCCGTCGTTCGATGGCAAGCGCCTGCTGGCCGACACGCAGAAAATTTGTGAAACCGCCATCCGTTTCTGGCACCGCGAAGGCAAGGCGCCGTTCAAAAGCTACGTCTTCATGCTCAACGCCGTGGGAGATGGTTATGGGGGACTGGAACACCGCAACTCCACGGCGCTGATCTGCGGGCGACGCGATCTGCCCCGCCAGGGCGATGTGCGAGCCAGTGAGGGCTACACCACACTGCTGGGCCTCATCAGCCACGAATACTTTCACACCTGGAACGTCAAACGCCTGCGGCCTGCCGAGTTCACCCGCTACGACTATGCGCAAGAGAACTACACCGAACTGCTGTGGTTCTTCGAGGGCTTCACGAGCTACTACGACGACCTGCTGCTGCGCCGCGCCGGGCTGCTGGACGACGCAACCTACCTCAAGCTCATCACCAAAACCATCAACCAGGTGCTGCAAACCCCCGGCCGGTCGGTACAAACCGTGGCCCAGGCCAGTTTTGACGCGTGGGTGAAGTACTACCGACAGGACGAGAACACACCCAACACCACCGTCAGCTACTACACCAAGGGCTCTCTGGTAGCCCTGTGCCTGGACCTGGCCCTGCGGCGCGAGGGCAAAGCCACGCTGGACGATGTAATGCGCGCACTGTGGGTGCGCTGCGCGGGCGGCCCGATGACCGAAGCGGATCTGCGCGCCGTGCTCCACGACCTGGCCGGCCGCCCATTCGACAAGGAACTGGCGCACTGGGTGCACAGCACAGCCGATCTACCCCTGGAGGAGCTGCTGGCCGCCCACGGCGTGGCGCTCAAGGCCGACCGGCCGCAGCTGGCCCAGCGCCTGGGCCTGCGTGTGGCAGAGAACCACAGTGTGCAGATCAAGACCGTGCTGCGTGGCGGAGCCGCAGAGAAGGCAGGAATGTCTGCAGGCGACGAGTGGCTGGGCGTGGAAATGCAGGGCCAGGGCTGGCGCATCAGCAAGCTCGACGACGTCACGTTCTACGCGGGCACCCACACCACCCTGCAGGCACTGGTGGCCCGCGACGGGCGACTCCTGCGCCTGTCCTTGGAGATACCACCGGTCCAGGCAGCTGGAGCCCCTGCCAAGGGCCGGCGCAACGCGACCGCCACATCCATGGCGCCAGACACCATCAGCCTGACGGTGACAGACGCCGCTGCAGCGGGACGCTGGCTGGCCTGACGGCAGCAAAGCCCCACTGCCTTGGGTATATTGCTGCAGCTTTCATAACCAACCATAACCCCCAGGAGATTTCATGGCTTACGAAACCATCGAGGTGCGCATTGAAGCGGACAAGGTCGGCATCATCACCCTCAATCGGCCCAAACAGCTTAACGCGCTGAACGACCAACTCATGAATGAACTGGGCGCTGCCCTCAAGGCGTTCGACGCTGACGAGAAAATCGGCTGCATGATCGTCACCGGCAGCGAAAAGGCTTTTGCGGCGGGCGCGGACATTGGCGCCATGGCCAAATACAGCTTCGCTGACACCTACAAGGGCGACTACATCACCCGCAACTGGGAGACCATCCGCTCCATTCGCAAGCCCGTCATCGCCGCCGTCAGCGGCTTTGCATTGGGCGGCGGCTGCGAACTGGCCATGATGTGCGACTTCATCATCGCCGCCGACAATGCCAAATTCGGTCAGCCCGAGATCAAGCTGGGCGTGATCCCTGGTGCCGGTGGCACGCAGCGCCTGCCCCGCGCCGTGGGCAAGTCCAAGGCCATGGACATGGCGTTGACAGGCCGCATGATGGACGCGACCGAAGCCGAGCGCGCCGGACTGGTCAGCCGCGTGGTGGCTTACGACAAGCTCATGGACGAAGCACTGGGCGCCGCCATCATGATTGCCGGCTTCTCGCAGATCGCTGTCATGGCAGCCAAGGAATCGGTCAACCGCGCCTTCGAGGGCACGCTCGCCGATGGCGTGATGTTTGAGCGTCGCCTGTTCCACGCGCTGTTTGCGACGCAGGACCAAAAAGAAGGCATGGACGCGTTCATGAACAAACGCGCTGCCAACTTCACACACCAATAATTTTTGTTCTATAATTCTGGTTTCCGGTCGTATAGCTCAGTTGGTTAGAGCGCAGCATTCATAATGCTGATGTCGGTGGTTCAAGTCCACCTACGACCACCAAATACAAAAACCCACAGTGCGGCAACCCACTGTGGGTTTTTTCTTTCAGGCGAGCCTCAGAACCTGTTCCTGTGCCCATCGAAGCACAGAGCCGCTTGACTTGTCAGAGGGATATGCCACGCTGGCAACCCCTTCTAAAATTGTGCCTTCAGCCCCTGGATGTAAACCATGAACCGCTGCACCACACCCTCTTCCAGCCGCTACCCCGCCCAGCGGGGGCCCCGCTTTTTCCATGCCGCATGGATGGCCGTGGTGACCTGTGCGGCCCTCTGCGCCGTGGCTCCGGCCTCGGCTCAAGTACAGCCAGGCCTGGGCCTCTCACGCCCGTTCCCCGAAGCCGCACTGCGGGGCACGCTGAGCATCAACACCGCATCCGAAGCCACACTCAATGGCAAGACCATCCGCATGGCCCCCGGCATGCGGCTGTTCAGCCCCCAGAACACCTTGGTCATGGCACACACGGTGCTGGGCCAGACCTTCAAGGTCAACTACGTGCTGGAGAACAGCACCGGCATGCTGCATTCCGCATGGATCCTGACCGAAAGCGAGGCCGCACAGCCCCGCAAGGGCAGCGACGCCATCGTCACCAACATCACGACCGGCTCGGGCGCCGCCCTGAAGTAACTCCTTTCCGGTGCGGCCGTACAGCCACCGCGCCGTTGTGACATTCACAGTCTCCGCACCATGCCGGGCGCGGTGTTTGCTTGCTCTTTTGCGAAATTGCCATGGCCAAAAAAGTCTTTATCAAAACCTTCGGCTGCCAGATGAACGAGTACGACTCGGACAAGATGGCCGACGTACTGAACGCAGCCCAAGGCTACGAGCCCACGCAGAACGTGGACGAAGCCGACCTCATCCTCTTCAACACCTGCTCGGTGCGTGAGAAGGCGCAAGAAAAGGTTTTCAGCGACCTGGGCCGCATCAAGCACCTGAAGGCGCGCGGCGTGAAGATCGGCGTGGGCGGGTGCGTGGCCAGCCAGGAGGGCGCGGAAATCATCAAGCGCGCGCCCTACGTGGACGTGGTGTTCGGCCCCCAGACCCTGCACCGCCTGCCCGAGATGCTCAACCAGCGTGAACGGCTGGACAAGCCCCAGGTGGACATCAGCTTTCCCGAAATCGAGAAGTTCGACCACCTGCCGCCCGCGCGTGTGGAAGGCGCGTCGGCCTTTGTGTCGATCATGGAAGGCTGCAGCAAATATTGCAGCTACTGCGTGGTGCCCTACACCCGTGGCGAAGAGGTGAGCCGCCCATTCGACGACGTGCTGGTCGAAGTGGCGGGCCTGGCCGACCAGGGCGTGAAGGAAATCACCCTGCTGGGCCAGAACGTGAATGCCTACCTGGGCAAGATGGGTGGCACGGCAGAGATTGCCGACTTTGCGCTGCTGCTCGAATACGTGTCGGACATCCCTGGCATTGAGCGCATCCGCTACACCACCAGCCACCCCAACGAATTCACGCCCCGGCTGATCGAGGCCTATGCCAAGCTACCCAAGCTGGCCAGCCACCTGCACCTGCCCGTGCAGCACGGCAGCGACCGCATCCTGATGGCCATGAAGCGCGGCTACACCTCCATGGAATACAAGAGCACGGTGCGCAAGCTGCGCGCCATCCGCCCCGACCTGGCCATGAGCAGCGACTTCATCGTAGGCTTCCCCGGCGAGACGGAAGACGACTTCAACAAGATGATGAAGCTCATCGACGATATCCACTTTGACAACAGCTTCAGCTTCATCTTCAGCCCCCGCCCCGGCACCCCCGCAGCAGGCCTGCACGACGACACGCCGCACGACGTGAAGCTGCGCCGCCTGCAGCACCTGCAGGGCGTCATCAACGCCAACATCAAGTCCATCAGCGAAAGCCGCGTGGGCACGGTACAACGCATACTGGTGGAAGGCGCCTCCAAGCGCGACGCCACCGAGCTGATGGGCCGCACCGAGTGCAACCGCGTGGTCAACTTTGTAGGCCAGCCCCGCCTGGTGGGTCAGATGGTGGATGTGACCATCACCGAGGCCAAGGCCTATACCTTGCGCGGCGAGGTGCTGACGCACGAAACCGCCGCACTGGCCGGCTGACGCGCAGGCACAGACGCCGCGCACGCCGACCCACCTGGCTGCAATGCCCACCCAGAGCCCCCCACCCACGGCACCGCCACCCGCCGAAGGCCTGCTGCATGGCCTCTCCTTCCAGCAACTGTTGCTGCTGGCATTCGTGCTGATTGCAGGCTTGCTGGGAGTCAGCTCACTGAGGGCATTGCACACGCTGGAGCAGCTCATGGTGCTCAGCCGCCATGGCACGGCCGAGGCCACTGCACTGGCCACGGCCGCACAAGGCCTGAACCAGCGCGGGCAAGCCCTGGAACGTGCGGCGCGGCAGTCACTGGTGCTGCGCGATGCGCCGCTTCGCCGCAGCTTCGACGACATGGCTGTCGATGCGCTCACCGTAGTGGACCACCTGCAGGCCGCAGGGTTGCCGACCGCGCAGACGCAGGCGTGGCGCACCCACCTGGAGGCCGTCAAAACCCTGCTGGACGCACCGCCAGACCGTGCGCTCGACAATGAACGCCTGGTCGCCGAGGAATTCATGGCCCTGGAAACCCTGCACGGCACCATGGTGCAGTCGGTGCAGGACATCAACACCCAACGCAACCAGGCGCTGCAGGACCAGGTGGAGAGCAGCCGCCGCAACGTGACGCACCAGGTAGTGGGCGCCATTGTGCTGGCGTTGGTGCTGGCACTGTCTCTGGGCATCTGGCTGGCGCGACCGTTCAAGCGTCTCGAAGGCGCCATCCGGCAGCTGGGTGAAAACCAGCTGGACGAACCGGTGCTGATCTCCGGCCCGGACGACGTGCGCCGGCTGGGCCAGCGGCTGGAATGGCTGAGGCTGCGACTGCTGGAGCTGGATGCCGACAAGGCGCGGTTCCTGCGCCATGTCTCCCACGAACTCAAGACCCCTCTGGCCGCGCTGCGCGAGGGCGTGGCGCTGCTGCAGGACGGCGTGACGGGCGAACTCACCGCCGGCCAGCGCGAGGTCGCGCAGATCCTGCACCACAACACGCTGCAGCTGCAGGGCGAGATCGAGGCACTGCTGCGCTTCAACGCCGCCGCCTTCGAGGCACGGCAACTGCAGCGGCGCGACACCGATCTGCTGGCCCTGCTGGAGGCCCAGGTCGAGACACAGCGGCTGCAGTGGCAGGCCAAGGGCCTGACCGTGCGGGTAGAGGGGCCGCCCGTGCGCATGCTGGTCGATGCCGACAAGATCACCTCCGCCGTCAGCAATCTGCTGTCCAACGCCATCCGCTTTTCACCTCCCCAGGGCACGGTGCGGTTGGTGCTCTCGCAACCTCCCGGCCAAGTGCGCCTGGACGTCTTCGACCAGGGGCCCGGCGTGGACCGGGTGGACCGCGACCGCGTGTTTGAACCCTTTTACCGGGGTGTTCGCCAACCGGACGATGCCGTGCGCGGCACCGGCATCGGGTTGTCCATCGTGCAGGAATATGTGCAGGCCCATGGCGGCAGCGTGCGCCTGGTGGACGAAGGCGCACACTCCTTCTTTCGCATCGAACTTCCCCATGCCGCCTAGCAGTCCTCCCCTTCCCTCCCACGCCCTGCGATGGCCGCTGCTTGCGCTGGGCGCCGTGCTGGCGGGCTGTGCCACCACCACGCCCCCACCCGCCCCCGCCCAGACGCCACCGGTCGCGATGATCATTGCCGTGCCCGTGGCCCCGACGGTGGAAGTGGGCCCTGCCGAAGCAAGGAGCACCGACGCGGACACCCACCACACCCCCGTCGCGCTGCTGCTGGCCCAGACGGACCGTGTGCTCAAGCTGCCCCCTGTCGAACTCGCCAAGGAGATAGCCCGGCTGGGCGAAGCGGAGGATGCCACCCCTGACACGCCGCTGCTTCTGGCCACGGCCCTGGCGCAAACCCGCCAGGCCGTGGATACCGCCCGCGCGCTGGGCCTGGTGCAGCGCGTGTTGGGCAACACCAGCCCCGCAGCGCAGCCGCTGCATCCCCTGGCCCGGCTGCTGGAGGCCCGACTGCTGCAACAACGCCGGCTGGAGGACCAGCTCGACCGTCAGGCGCAGCAACTGCGCGACACCCA
>Ga0208124_100124_pt1 | contig 45168 bp, 47 predicted proteins | sample LakWasM104_HOW12_2_FD_183922 | JGI IMG/M metagenome (GOLD analysis project Ga0208124, IMG submission 183922) | Freshwater sediment methanotrophic microbial communities from Lake Washington under simulated oxygen tension - Sediment Metagenome... | ecosystem: Environmental > Aquatic > Freshwater >...
TGAGGTTGTCGCGGACCTTCTTGGCGGCGACAGGAACCGAGTCCACCAGTTGGGCCGCCCCGTCGCTGAGCGACCAGGCCGTGCTGGCCAGCCCGGCGACGATGGCCACCAGCAACAAGCCCGCCCCCAGCGCCCGCGGCACATGCCACCGGGCCATCATCTCCACCGCTGGCCGCAGTGCAATGGTCAGCAACAAGCTCAGCATGATCGGGATGAACACCGCACTGGCCCAGTGCAGCAGCGCCACGCTGGCGAACAGTGCCAGCAACGCGAGGGAGAGGTTGCGCACGTCCACGGGCATGTGGAGCATGAGGGGCGCGTGAGGCACTGGCGCTGAGACCGGAGGCGCAGGCACTGTGGGTGGGGCTGCGTGCGCATCGGCGGCTGGAGTGTGGCTAGCATCTGCTGCGACCTGGCTGGTCACCGCTTGGTCGGGGCTGCCATCGTCAACGGCTGCGGTCGACGGGGCGGTGGGCGTGGAAGGGGCGGCAGAGGGCGCGGTCATGCGCGGATTGTGCGGCAGGCCGGGTACGGACTTTGTAGGTGGCCATCCCAACGCCGGCGGCGTTGGCAAAGTGCGACGGAAAACGGGCTTTGTTCCCGCGATGGTGCTTTGCTGAGGCCATTAGGATGATGCGATGCAATTGGACGGCATCACAACATGACAAGGGGCGTGTGCGCATGAATCCTCAACACTCCCTCCGTGGGCGCGTGTTCGCGACGGCAGCACTGGCGGTGTTGCTGGGCGGATGCTCGTCGCTGGATGTTCCGCGTGCCGACAACTATCCGGCCACCGACCAGAAGAAAGCGCGCGCCGTGCACCACTGGGATGTGCTGGCCGACGACGTGGCGGGCCGCATCGCGGGCAAGATCAGCGCCTGGCCAGCCGGCGAGTACCCCATCTATCTGGCTCCGAGCCCTGGCGACACCAGTTTCAACAACGGCTTTCGCAAGCTGCTGATCACGCGTCTGCTGGATCGTGGGGTCGTTTTGTCCACACAACCCACGGCGGTCACCCTCACGTTTGAGACCCAGGTGGTCCAGCACAATGCTCGCGTGCAAACCTGGGGGCCCATGCCCTGGACGCGTCTGGCGCTGGGCGTCGGTGTGGCGCGAGACTGGTATCTGTTCCGCCAGGGCGCTGGCTCCATGCTGGCGGGTGTTGCCGCCCTTGGCGCGGTGACGGACCTCACGCAATACGCCATCGACGGATCTGCCGCAGGCGGGCCGACGCGCACAGAGGTGCTCATCACGACATCCCTCGAAAGTGGCGACCGCTACCTCGCGAGCACGGCAGATGTGTACTACGTCGAACCCGATGATTCGCCGCTGTACAAGACGCAGTTGCCACCGCCTCCACCACCACCGCCTCCCCCGCCCACCCCCGTAAAAACCTGGCGGGTGGTTGCACCATGATGCGCCGTTTCCATCCCGGCAAGCTCAGGTCCGCGTGGTGCTTGGGCATGGTGGTGGTGTCGGCCCTGGCGCTGCAGGGCTGCTCGACCAACCCGGTCCACAGCTATTACTACGGCAACAGTGCGGGTGGCGTGTCGCGCACCGACCTGATCGAGGTGAACGACCGGGCAACGGATGCCTTGCTGCTCAACGCGCCGCTGGACGCGAGCCAGCCGCTGTTGGTGGCCACCCTGGTCAATGTGGACCGGCTCAACGAGTCGTCGCGGCTGGGGCGCATCTTTTCGGAGCAGATCGCGGGGCGCATGGTGCAGCGCGGGCTGCGCGTGACGGAGGTGAAGCTGCGCGACAACCTGGTGCTGCACCGGGAACAGGGCGAGTTGCTGCTGTCGCGCGAGGTGCGGGAGGTCAGCCAGGCGCAGAACGCGCAGGCCGTGGTCGTGGGCACGTACGCGGTGTCGGCCTCGGTGGTGTACATCAGCCTTAAGCTGGTGAACCCGGTGGGCAACCATGTGATTGCGGCGCACAACTATGCGGTGCCCGTGGACGAGAACGTGCGCACCTTGCTTGCGGGGCGTTGATGGGTGGCTCGGCGTTCTCCCTCGCACCACATTCCATCGGCAGACAGCAGACAGCAAAAAGGCCCCGAATAGGGCCTTTTTTGTTTGCTATCTAATCAATAGCTATAGCGGCAATATGCACTGGCGCATCGGGCGCTTTTGGCTCAAAAAACAAGCCAAGGTGTCAATGCAACATCAGCGCGCCGGCGGTCTTGCTCTTGCCTGCACGGGCAGGTGGGTTGCACAGGCCGCAGGTGAAATGGCGGTTCTCGTACAGCTCGGTCACGAACTGGCCGCTGCACTGGCTGCACTTGGTGCGGGTCAACATGCCGGCGTCCACAAATTTCACCAGGCGCCAGGCGCGGGTGAAGGACAGCAGGGGCTCGATCTCGGCCGTGGCGACTTGTTCGTTGTACAGGCGGTAGGCCTTGGTCAGCAGCTCCACCGAATCCAGGTCCACGCCCTTGGACAGGTACTCGTAGATGTTCAAAAACAGCGAGCTGTGGATGTTCTCTTGCCAGGTCAGGAACCAGTCGGTGGAGAAGGGCAGCTGGCCTTTGGAGGGCGACTTGCCCGCGATCTCCTTGTACAGGCGGATCAGGCGCTCATACGACAGCGTGGTCTCGGACTCCAGCACCTGCATGCGGGCGCCCATCTGGATCAGCATGGCTGCGCGTTCGATCTGCTTGGATTCGTTCAGAACGCTTTTGACAGGGGCTTTGGCGGCGGTGGTGGTGGAGGACATGGCGGGCTTTCGGTGAGAACGGGACAACGCTGCGGGCTAGTGCTTCAGAGCACTTCCGACACGCGGCTGGCCATCAGGATGTTGGCGTGCAGGGTGTTGGTGGCGTCGTTGCCCACCTTCTTGGCCGAGTGGTTGGTTAGCAAGCTCCACACCAGGTTGTCGTCCACGCGGAAGCTGCAAAGTAGCGTGTTGCGGGAGGCCAGTTTCATCACTTGCGCAGCCGACAGCGAAGCGAGAATATCGGCAGACTCTTCGTTCATGCCCAGACGGAAAACTGCTTCGGCCTTGTCCTGACGGATCAGGGTTTGGGCCAGCATCAGGTAGGTGAGGTTGGCTTCGCGGATTTCAGCGAGGATTTGTTCGTTGGTCATGGCGGCTTCCTTTTTTCCAGTACCGGGTCTTGCGTGGTCTGCTGACTGCAGGTTTTGCGTGATCCGTTGAAATGGATTGTGAAACCGCCCCAATCAGAAATTAAGTCGGGGTTTGGCTGTGCCGCGTGTCTGGTTTCGCGGTGGGCTGTGTAGGAATTTGCCCTACACGCAGATCAGGCGCCGGCTGGCTTTTCAGGGGGCAGTGTCTGCTGCACTGACAGACACCCACCCCGGAATTCTGCTCATGGTTTTGATAGCGCCTGCAAAACCATCTTTTTTGCGCTTTTGCAACCGGCGGCGTTCGTTAGACGCCGCAAGTGGGGTGGTTCAACCCTTTTCGACCGGGCGCGTGGGGTCTGAACACCATTCGCTCCAGCTGCCCGCGAACAGCGCGGTGTGCCCCAGGCCGGCAATCTCCATGGCCAGCAGATTGGGGACGGCGCTCACACCGCTGCCACACTGGTGCACCACGGTCGCCGGGTCACGGCCCGCCAGCAGGGCGTCGAACTCTGCGCGCAGCGTGGCTGCGGGTTTGAAGCGGCCGTCGGCACCGATGTTTTCGGCAAAGGGTCGGTTGAGCGCGCCCGGAATGTGGCCGGCCACCGGGTCCAGCGGCTCCACCTCGCCCCGGTAGCGGGCGCCGGCGCGGGCATCGATCACGGTCTGGTCTGCGGGGCGCTGCAGGCGGGCCAGGACATCGCTGGCCGTGGCCAGCTGGCGCAAGGGCTCGTTCAGTGCAAAGTGGGACTGGAAGTGCGAGGGCTCTTCGCCGCTGTTTACTGCGCCCCCTGCGGCCTGCCAGGCCTGCAGCCCACCGTCGAGCACGGCCACGGCGTCATGGCCCGCCCACTTGAGCATCCACCACAGGCGACCGCAGTAGTTGGCGCCCTGGCGGTCATAGACCACGGCCTGCATGTTGTTGGCAAAACCCACGCTGGACAGCCACATGGCAAAACGTTCGCGGCTGGGCAGCGGGTGGCGGCCGCCCGATGCGGGCTGGTCGGCCTCCTGCGCCGTCACAGTGCCGGTGGCGCCGGGCGCGCCGTGCTTGGCGCTCAGGTCGTTGTCCAGGTTGGCATACACGGCGCCGGGGATATGGGCTTGCGCATATTGCTGCGCGCCGGCGGTCGGTTGCATGAGTTCGAAGCTGCAGTCAAACACCATCAGCGGCGCACCGCTGGCGATGAGGGCTTGCAGATCGGGGGCGGAGATGAGCGTGGTGTAAGTGGTCATCGGCAGATCAGGTGCAAAGCAACCGGTAGGACGGGGAGGCCTCCATTGTGGCCATCCCGATGGGCTGTGTCCTCGCCAGCGCGCATGGGTTGTTGTATCGGTCAGTGTTCTTCGGCCGGTGCGCCGGGTGCGGCCCGGGCCCGCAAGATGGTGGCCACAATGCCGCTGCCCACGATGAGGACCATGCCGATCCAGCCGATGGGTGGGATCTTGTCGCCAAACAACAGCACGCTGTAGACGGCGGCAAACACGATGCCCGAATACTGCAGATTGGCCACCACCAGCGTGCCGCGCTGGGTCTTGGCGCTGGCGTAGGCGCGCGTCATGCACAGCTGGCCGCCCGCCGCCAGCACGCCGATGGGCAGCAGCCACAGCGCTTGCCAGCCCGGCCAGTCCGACATGCCGGTGAACAACATGGCCACGCCGCCCGCGACCGCAGAGCCCACCGCAAAGTAGAAGACGGTGCGCGACTCAGGCTCGCCCAGGCGCGACAGCGCCACCACCTGCATGTAGGCAAAGGCGGCCGACAGGCCGGACATGAGGCCAATCATCCCGGCGAACGCCTGGTTCTGGTCCAGGCTGGGGCGCAGCATCAGCACCACGCCCACGAACCCGGTGAGCACCGTCAGCACCAGCGGGCCTTGCAGGGCGGGCCGGGGGGTGGCGGCGGAGGGTCGCCAGGCCAGCAGCGTGCCGCCGACCAGGAAGGCCGCGATCCACACGCTGCTCATGTAGTTGAGCGTCATGGCGGTCGCCAGCGGCAGGTGCGCAATGGCGTAGAACCAGGCGCCCAGCGACGCCACCCCCACGAGGCTGCGCCAGGCGTGCATGCCGGGGTACTGGGTGGACAGCGTCACTTTTTGCGAGCGTGACAGCAGCCAGAGAATCAACATGCCGATGAGGCCCCGGTAACACACCAGCTCGGCGGAATTGAAGAAGTCCGAGGCGATCTTGACGCACACGCCCATGCTGGCAAACAGGAACGCGGCCAACACCATCCAGAGGGCTTGCATCGGGTTGTGATCTCTTGAAGCGCGCCGTGGGGCGCAAAAATGAAAATAGCTGCCAGCGCTTATTTTTTAAGCACTGGCAGCTATTGTAATGAGAGCAGACCACGGCGGGCCTGCAGATTGGCAGGGTTTTGCCGCCGTATTCAGCGGTTTGGCGTGGCCGGGTCGATGGTGTCCGAGCCCATCGCCTCACGGTACCACTCGTGGAAGTGCTGCATGCCATCCTCCATGGGGCTTTGGTAGGGGCCCACCTCGTTGTCGCCGCGTGCCATCAGGGCCTTGCGGCCCGCGTCCATGCGCTCGCCGATTTCGTCGTCCTCGATGCAGGTCTCCATGTAGGCGGCCTTCTGCGCCTCGACGAACTCGCGCTCGAACGCAGCGATTTCTTCGGGGTAGTAGAACTCCACCATGTTCAGCGTCTTGGTCGGGCTGATGGGGTGCAGCGTGGACACGGTGAGCACATGCGGATACCACTCCACCATGATGTGCGGGTACAGCGTGAGCCAGATGGCGCCATGCTTGGGCGGCTTGCCCTCGCGGTAGGCGAGCAAGGCTTCGTGCCAGCGTTCGTACACGGGGCTGCCGGCCTTGCCCAGGCGGTTGGCTACACCCACGGTCTGCACCGAATAGTTCTTGCCGAACTCCCAGCGCAGATCGTCGCAGGTGACAAAACTGCCAAGGCCCGGGTGGAAGGGGCCCACGTGGTAGTCCTCCAGATAGACCTCGATGAAGGTCTTCCAGTTGTAGTTGCACTCGTGCAGCTCCACGTGGTCGAGCACGTAGCCGTCAAAGTCCAGGTCGGCGCGTGGTCCCATCTGGGCCAGGTCGGCGGCTACGTCATAGCCGTTGTCTTCAAAGATGAGGCCGTTCCACTCGCGCAGCTTGTAGTTGTTGAGGTTCAGGCACGGGTCGTGCGCGAAGTGTGGCGCTCCCAGCAGCTCGCCCTTGGGGTTGTACGTCCAGCGGTGCAGTGGGCACACGATGTTGCCGCCCGCGCTGCCCTTTTGCTGGGTGTTCAGCGACCCTTTGCCCTTGAGCATGACCGCCTGCCGGTGGCGGCAGACGTTGGAGACCAGCTCGATACCGCCCTGGGCGTTGCGCACCAGCGCGCGGCCCTCGCCCTCCTGGGGCAGTGCGTAGTAGTCGCCCGCGTTGGGCACAGCCAATTGATGCCCCACATAGCGGGGCCCGCGCTGGAAGATGGTCTCCAGCTCGCGCTGGAACAGCGCATCATCAAAGTAGCTCGAAACTGGTAGTTGGCTTGCGGCCTGCTGCAGTTGAAGACTTAAATCAGACATGGGTGACCTGACCTAAAGACTCCCCACAGAGAGAGTGCGGGAGGTGCGCCCGTGAAGGCGCATCTGGAAAAAGAAAACCGGCTAGGGTGGGTAGCCGGCTCGACGGGAATGGGATTATAGGCGGTGGGGTTATTCCCGCACCCCCGCTACGTGAATAGAAAACACCGGTTCCCGAAAAATAGAGACCTCCCACGGATCGGTCACTGTCTGACACGGGCGCCACAGCGCTGCGCCTAAAATCACCGGTTTTTCACCCGCGCACTGCCGCCCCCTCCATGCCCAAGGCCCCCGCAACCCCTGCTCCTCCCGCCGAACCTGCCAGCTACGAGGCGGCCCTGGAGGAGCTGGAGCAACTCGTGGCCCGCATTGAATCGGGCCAGTTGCCGCTGGACCAGATGTTGGCTGGCTACCAGCGCGGCGCCGCCTTGCTGGCTTTTTGCCGCCACCGGCTCGATGCCGTGCAGGACCAGATCAAGGTGCTGGACGACGGCCAGCTGCAACCATGGAACCAGGAATGAGCGCATTGCCGATGACTTCCTCGACGGTGTTGAACCCGCCCCTGGATACGAATCTCTGGAGCCAGAATCACCTCGCCCGTGTGGAGCAGGCGCTGTCCTTGTGGGTGGGAGACGGCGCTCCGGCAGGGCTGGGCGACGCCATGCGTTACGCCGTCCTGGACGGCGGAAAGCGCCTGCGGCCCTTGCTGGTGTTGGCTGCCTACGAGGCGGCGCGCAGCGGCACCTCGGACTCCGTGGCACCCGAGGGCGCGGCGGTTCAGGCAGCTCTGGACGAAGCTGCCCTGCGGGCCGCGTGCGCGGTGGAGCTGATCCACGCGTATTCGCTGGTCCACGACGACATGCCCTGCATGGACAACGACGTGCTGCGCCGTGGCAAACCCACGGTGCATGTGCAGTTTGGCGAAGCCCAGGCCCTGCTGGCGGGTGACGCGCTGCAGGCCTTTGCGTTTGAACTGCTGACCCCCGACAACACCCTGATCCCCGCTGCCACGCAGGCGGCTTTGTGCCGGCTGCTGGCGCGGGCTGCGGGCTCGGCCGGCATGGCGGGCGGACAGGCGATTGACCTGGCCAGCGTGGGCGTGGCGCTGACCGAGGCGCAACTGCGCCAGATGCACCGCCTCAAGACAGGCGCCTTGCTCCAGGGCAGCGTGCTCATGGGGGCCCTGTGTGGCCACGCGGCGCCCACCGCCTACCAGGCCCTGTCAGACTATGGAGCTGCCATGGGGCTGGCGTTCCAGGTGGTAGACGACATCCTGGATGTGGTGGCGGACTCGGCCACCCTGGGGAAGACGGCTGGCAAGGACGCGGCCGCAGACAAACCCACCTACGTCTCGTTGCTCGGTCTGGAACGTGCGCAGGCTTACGCGCAGGAGCTGCTGGCCGAGGCCCATGCAGCGCTGGGGCGCAGTGGCCTGCCCGACACCCGTGCCCTGGCAGCCCTGGCGGACATGGTCGTGCGCCGCTCGCATTGAACCCAGCCCTGGTCCTTGGCGACTCCATGAATGTCCAAATGCCTGCTAGTGCTTGAATCTCTTGCGCTGGTAGCTATCAAAAGAATAGTTAATGTCCACGACACCCTTCCCCTTGCTGCAGACCATCAATGACCCGGCAGACCTGCGTCGGCTCTCGCGCGCAGACCTCAAGGTGCTGGCGACCGAGTTGCGCGAGTTCGTGCTGCAGAGCGTGTCGCAGACCGGTGGCCACCTCAGCTCCAACCTGGGCACGGTGGAGCTGACCGTGGCCTTGCACCATGTCTTCAACACCCCGGAAGACCGCCTGGTGTGGGACGTGGGCCACCAGACCTACCCGCACAAGATCCTGACCGGCCGCCGCGACCGCATGCACACGCTGCGCCAGCTGGGCGGCATCTCGGGCTTTCCGCAGCGCGCCGAGAGCGTCTACGACACCTTTGGCACGGCGCATTCCAGCACCAGCATCTCGGCAGCCTTGGGCATGGCACTGGCCGCCAAGCGCAAGGGCGACAACCGCCATGCGGTGGCCATCATTGGTGATGGCGCGATGAGTGCCGGCATGGCGTTCGAGGCGCTCAACAACGCGGGTGTGGCCGACTGCAACCTGCTGGTGGTGCTGAACGACAACGACATGAGCATCAGCCCGCCCGTGGGCGCGCTCAACCGCTATCTCGCGCAACTGATGAGCGGGCAGTTCTACGCCGCCGCCAAGAATGTGGGCAAGACCGTTTTGCGCCCCGTGCCGCCCCTGCTCGAATTTGCCAAGCGCTTCGAGCAGCAGGCCAAGGGCATGGTGGTGCCCGCCACGCTGTTTGAGAAATTCGGCTTTAACTACATCGGCCCCATCGACGGGCACGACCTCGATTCGCTGATCCCTACGCTGGAGAACATCAAGAGCCTGAAGGGTCCGCAGTTCCTGCACGTGGTCACCAAGAAGGGGCAGGGCTACAAGCTGGCCGAGGCCGACCCCGTGGCCTACCACGGCCCCGGCAAGTTCGACCCCAGCGTGGGCCTGACCAAGCCTGCCACGCCGCCCAAGCAGACGTTCACCCAGGTGTTCGGCCAGTGGTTGTGCGACATGGCGGCGCAAGACCAGCGCCTGGTGGGCATCACCCCGGCCATGCGCGAGGGCTCGGGCATGGTCGAGTTTGAAAAGCGCTTTCCGGACCGCTACTACGACGTGGGCATTGCCGAGCAGCATGCCGTCACGTTCGCCGCAGGCATGGCCTGCGAAGGCGTGAAACCCGTGGTGGCCATCTACTCCACCTTCTTGCAACGGGGTTACGACCAGTTGATCCACGACGTGGCCCTGCAGAACCTGCCCGTGGTGTTTGCTCTGGACCGCGCGGGCCTGGTGGGCGCTGACGGTGCCACGCACGCAGGCGCTTACGACATCCCGTTCGTGCGCTGCATTCCGAACATGAGCATGGCCTGTCCCGCCGACGAGCGCGAGTGCCGTCAGTTGCTCAGCAGTGCGTTTGAGCAGGACCACCCCGTGGCCGTGCGTTACCCGCGCGGCAGCGGTGCAGGTGTGGCGCCTCTTGCAGCGCTCGACGGCCTGCCGTTCGGCAAGGGCGAGATCCGCCGCGAGCGCAAGGGCGAGGCCGACAGCAAGGCGCCCCGCATTGCCATCCTGGCATTTGGCACCTTGCTGTATCCCGCGCTCGAAGTGGGCGAGGCGATCGATGCCACCGTGGTCAACATGCGCTGGGCCAAGCCCATCGACGAAGCCTTGCTGCGCGAGGTGGCGGAGCGCCACGATGCGCTTGTGACGGTGGAAGAGGGCGCCATCATGGGTGGTGCGGGCAGTGCAGTGACCGAGGCGCTCAACGCCATAGGCATCGTGCGCCCCGTGCTGCAGCTGGGGTTGCCCGATGTCTTCATCGAACATGGCGACCCGGCCAAGTTGCTGGCGCTGCAAGGGCTGGATGCGGCGGGCATCCGTGCATCGATTACCGCCCGGTTTTTGCCTGGCAACGCGGGCTGAACGGAGTCGGGCTGCGGGCAGCGCGTCGCGCTGGCCGTGGGTTCCGTGAGGGCTTTCGCACTGCTGTCGCGCAGATGCTTGCAGAACCCTGAAGGTGTGTGTTGAGGCCGGAATTTCGCGGGAAAACCCGCAAAAGTCCTGGGGGTCATGTTCCTACAATGGTCCCGGCTGAAACATGTCCTTGGTGGGCCGTGCACAACGCGTGCGCACCAAGTTTTGCAATCAATATATCGGAGAGAACCTCATGGATCGTCGTTCAATCATCAAGCACGCTGGCATCGCCGGTGTGCTGGCTGCAGGCGCTGCGCCCGCCGTCCACGCCCAGGCTGCTATTCGCTGGCGTCTGGCCTCCAGCTTCCCCAAGTCGCTGGACACCATCTATGGCGGCGCTGATGTGTTCTCCAAGGCCGTCAAGGCCATGTCGGGCGGCAAGTTTGAAATCTCCGTGCACGCTGGTGGCGAGCTGATGCCTCCCTTCGGCGTGGTGGACGGCGTGCAACAAGGCACCGTGGAAATGGCCCACACCGTGCCTTACTACTTCTACGGCAAGAACCCCGCCTTCGCGCTGGGCTCGGCAGTGCCTTTCGGCTTCAATGCACGCCAGATGAACGCCTGGATGCTGCATGGCAATGGCCGCAAGCTCATGAACGAGTTCTACGGCGGCTTCAACATGATCAGCTTTGCAGGTGGCAACACCGGCACGCAGATGGGTGGCTGGTTCCGCAAGGAAATCAAGTCGCCTGCCGACTTCAAGGGTATGAAGATGCGCCTGGGCGGCGGCCTGATCGGTGAAGTGATGCAGAAGCTGGGTGCTGTGCCCCAGAGCATCCCTGGCGGCGAAATCTACCAAGCCCTCGAAAAGGGCACGCTGGATGCTGCCGAGTGGGTGGGTCCTTACGACGACCAGAAGCTGGGCTTCAACAAGGTTGCTCCGTTCTACTACTACCCCGGCTGGTGGGAAGGTGGTCCTGAAGTGGACTTCTTCGTCAACCAGAAGGCGTTTGACGGCCTGTCGGCTGAGAACAAGGCCATCATCGAAGCCGCTACCAATGTGGCCCACGTGGACATGCTGGCCAAGTACGACGCGCTGAACCCCACGGCCCTGAAGCAGCTCGTGGCCGCTAAGACCAAGGTGCTGCCTTTCTCGCAAGCCGTGATGGACGCTTCGTTCAAGGCATCGATGGAAGTGTTCGCCGAGAACGACGCCAAGAGCCCCGAGTGGAAGAAGATCTACGCCGACATGCGTGCCTTCCAGCGCGACCAGATCCTCTGGTTCCGTTTTGCTGAAGCCCGCTACGACACCTTCATGTCCGCACAGAAGATCTGATGGCCCGGCTGCGGCGTAAGCTGCAGGGCATCTCGATCAGAAAACCCGCCCGGTTCGCCTGGCGGGTTTTTTTGCGTCTGGTGGCATGGGGTTGGGCACTCGGTCTCAAGATGCTGCGGGGCAGAAGACGCTGCTGGGTCGCACGGCGAACTCGGCCGACTGGGGCTCAAGGTGTCGCCCCTGTTGCTGTGATCTGCACGTCTGCGCGATCCCTCGGTAGACGCTTGCCAGCGGGTTCAATGGTCCGCAGAAGGAAACACTTCGAGGCGCGGCGGCCTATGTGGTGTGAGACTGGGTGGATCAGTGCGGATGGCCTCCTTGGGTAGGGTATCGAGCCGTCCTTCAGCGGCCCTGTCTTAGGCCACGCGTTGCGCGAGACAAGCCCATGAAAAAAGCCCCGGCAGACGCTATCTGCCGGGGCTTCTTTTATCTCCAGGGCTGGTCAACAGCCCTGAAGGGTTCATCCGATCACTTCTTCTCGTTGGCCATCGAGTCTTGCAGGGCCTTGAGCGGGTCGTCTGCAGCAGGGGCTGCAGCGTCGCCAGGGGCCGCGCTGGCACCTTCCATGCCTGCGGTGGGGTCGGTGGCCTCGGGGGCTCCGGCCGCGTCGGGCATGGTGGCTTCCATTTCCATGCGGACCTTGTCCAGGTCGTAGACCTCGGCCTTGTCCAGGCCGCTGGAGACGATGCCAGGGAAGGCGATGATCAGGCCCACCATCATCAGCTGGATGACCAGGAACGGAATCGCACCCCAGTAGATCTGCGGTGTCGTCACCGGCGCAATCATCTTCTTGGTGACCTTGTCGAGGTACTCCTTCGCCGGGGCTACGCTGCGCAGGTAGAACAGCGCGAAGCCGAACGGTGGGTGCATGAACGAGGTCTGCATGTTCACGGCCAGCAGCACACCGAACCAGATCAGGTCGATGCCCAGCTTGTTGGCCACCGGGGCCAGCAGGGGCACCACGATGAAGGACAGCTCAAAGAAGTCCAGGAAGAACGCCAGGAAGAACACCATGATGTTCACGACGATCAGGAAGCCCAGCTGGCCACCGGGCAGGCCGGTCAGCAGGTGTTCCACCCACAGCGGGCCGTCCACGCCCTGGAAGGTCAGGCCGAACATGGTCGCGCCCACCAGAATGAACACCACAAAACACGACAGCTTGGTGGTGGTGGTGACTGCCTGCTTGAGCAGCGAGAAGCTCAGGCGACCACGGATGATGGCCATGATGCCTGCGCCCAGCGCGCCCATGGCGCCGCCTTCGGTGGGGGTTGCAACGCCCAGGAAGATGGTGCCCAGCACCAGGAAAATCAGCAGCAGTGGGGGGATCAGCACGAACGTCACGCGTTCTGCCGCCTTGGACAGCAGGCCCAGGCGGGTGATCTTGTTGACGCTGGCGACCACGAAGGCCAGGGCCACGCCAAAGCACATGGCCACGACGATGGTCTCGTCCAGCGCCACCCGTTCCACCGTCTCGCCCGACCACCAGGTGTGCAGGGCGGCCATGTTCTTGGCCACATACATCGAGGCGGCCACACAGATGCCGGTCAGCACCAGCAGGGAGGTCACACCGCTTTTGCCGTTTTCGTCACGCAGCGTACGGGCTTCGGGCGGGATGGCAGGCACCCATTGGGGCTTGAAGATCGCCAGCAGGATGACGTACAGCGCATAGAAGCCGGTGAGCATCAGGCCGGGCAGGAAGGCGCCCTTGTACATGTCGCCCACGCTGCGGCCCATCTGGTCGGCAATGATGATCAGCACCAGCGACGGCGGAATGATCTGTGCGAGCGTTCCGGACGCAGCAATCACGCCCGCAGCCAGCCGACGGTCATAGCCATAGCGCAGCATGATGGGCAGCGAGATCAGACCCATCGAGATCACCGATGCGGCCACCACGCCCGTGGTGGCTGCCAGCAGCGCGCCCACGAAGATCACGGCCAGTGCCAGGCCACCGCGGATGGGACCAAACAGCTGGCCAATGGTGTCCAGCAGGTCTTCCGCCATCCCGCTTCGCTCCAATATGAGCCCCATGAGCGTGAAGAATGGAATGGCCAGCAGGGTGTCGTTTTGCATGATGCCGAAGATGCGCAGCGGCACGGCTTGCAGCAGGGCTTCGGGCAGCACGTTGAGTTCGATGCCGATGAAGGCGAAGAACAGTCCGCAGGCGCCCAGGCTGAACGCGACCGGGAAGCCCACCAGCAAGAAGCAGATGAGCCCCGCGAACATGATGGGGGCGAGGTTATGGGTCAAAAATTCCATGGTGTGTGCTCCGCTTGGTAGGGCCGCTCAGTGAGCCTCGGCCTTGTTCTTGCCGTTGCCCTTGGCGGCTTCGGCCAGGTTGCGGATGGATTCAGCCAGTTCTTCCTCGGCCGTCTTTTCGACCTTCTTGACCGTCGGATCTTCGATCAGGCCTTGCAGGAAGCCCAGGCGCTTGATGAGTTCAGAAATTCCTTGCAGCCACAGCAGCGTGAAGCCCAGGGGCATCATCAGGTACACGGGCCAGCGGATCAGGCCACCTGCGTTGTTCGACATTTCGCCCGATGCCAGTGCGCGCGTGAAGAACGGAACCCCGTACCAGAGCACGGCCAGGCACATGGGGGTGAGAAAGACGATGTAGCCGAATACGTCGATCCAGATCTGCGTGCGCTTGGAAAAGCGGCTCGAGATCACATCGACCTTCACATGCTCGCCTTGCAGCAGCGTGTAGCCAGCTGCCAGCAGGAACGACGCAGCGAACAGGTACCACTGCACTTCCAGGAAGGCATTGGAGCTGATGTTGAACGCCTTGCGCACCACGGCGTTCACGCCGCTGATGACCGTGGAGGCCAGGATCAGCCAGACCACGTACTTGCCGACCTGGGTGTTAATCCAGTCGATCCCTCTTGATAACTTCAATAGAGCCTGCATGGTGTCTCCAATAAAAAGGCTGTGTGTGCGAGATGCCCGGGCCCCGCGCGGGTAGGCGCTGAGGCAGGGCACACTTTGACGACGGCGCGATTCTACGGAGCACTGTAGGCGGAGTCTGACAGCAGCGTGACGGTGTTATCCCGCAGCAGCTGCTCATTCTTCAGCTATCAAAACTGCAGCAATTAGGGTTTCTTCCTAGGCGTGGAAGCACGCTTTTTCCGCGCAAATTGCCACCACGGCAGCACCGTGCTCATGGCCTGCACCTCGCCGCAGTGCCAGGCGGTGTAGCCCGGCAGCGTGGTCATGTGTACCAGCCATTCAGGTGTTTGCAAGAGGGTCCGCAGTGCCAGCGTGGCGGGCTGGTCCAGGCTGGCTTTCAGGCATGCCAGGTGGTAGCGCTCGTGCACCAGGGGGACAAAGTCCAGGCCGCGCGCGCGGGCCGCCAGCTCGATGCCCATGCCCACATCGGCAGCCCCTGCAGCCACGGCCTGGGCGATGGCGGTGTGGGAGGGTTCGTTGAGCGCGTAGCCCACGATGCTCTCTGGGTCCATGCTGGCCTGGGCCAGCAGGTCGTCCAGCAGCACCCGCGTGCCCGAGCCCAGCGGCCGGTTGATGAAGCGGGCGCCGGTGCGGGCCACATCGGCCAGGCTGTGCAGACCCAGCGGATTGCCGGGGGCCACGATGAGCCCTTGGGTGCGCTGTGCGAATCCAATGATCTTGTGCAGCCCGGGCTGTAGCAGTGGCTGGTAGGTGCGCGCGGTGAGCGACTGTGCGGCTGCGTCAGCCACGGTGTGAAAGCCCGCCAGGGTGCAACGCCCCTCGTTCAGCGCACGGATGGCGTCCACGCTGCCGGTGAACCGGATGTCGAGGTGCAGCGCGCCTGCATCGGTTTGCGTTGCGGCATGGGCACGCAGCGCCGCCAATGCATCGTCATGGCTGGCGTAGAGGGTGAGCACATGGGCGTTGGGGTCGAAGGCCACGGCAAACGCGCGCTCCAGGTCGGCGTGCAGCGCGGCAATCTGGGGCGCCAGGCGGGCCTGGGCTTGGCGTTCGGCCCATAGCAGCTTGCTGCCAAACTCGCTGAGCTGTGCCGACTGGCCCTTGCCCCAGATGATCAATTCGCCGCCCAGCTGGTCTTCCCAGCGTTTGAGGGCGCCCCAGACATGGCGGTAGGACAGGTCCAGCGCGCGCGCAGCGCCCGAGATGGAGCCACGCTCGGCCACGGCCTGCAACAGCTCGGGCAGCGGATTGCGGATGAGCGCAGTGCCCGCGTCCCGGCTGAGTGTGTAATGAAGTTGGACCCTATGCACGGGAGTTCATATCGCTGGATATTGGATGGGTGCCTACGATAGCCCAAACCGATCCCCTGGCCCATGTCCACCCTCACCGAAAGCGCGACCACAGCGCTTGAACTCGCCCTCTCGTCCGACCCCGTCCTCTGGACCATCGTGGGCCGCTCCTTGTCCGTCAGCGCCACCGCCTGTCTGATGGCCTGCGGGGTGGGTCTGGTGCTGGGCGCGTGGTTGGGCGTCGCGCGCTTCGCGGGCCGTGGCGCCGTGCTGGCCGTGCTCAACACCTTGCTGGCCGTGCCGTCGGTGGTGGTCGGGCTGGTGGTGTACCTGGTGCTGTCGCGCAGTGGGCCGCTGGGCTCGCTGGGCTGGCTGTTCAGCTTCAAGGCCATGGTGCTGGCACAGGCCATCTTGGTGCTGCCGGTGGTCACTGCGCTCACGCGCCAGACGGTGGAAGATGCCGAGCGCGCGCATGGCGAGCAGCTGTGCTCCATGGGCGCCGGCCCGCTGTTGCGCAGCCTGCTGCTGGCCTGGGACGAGCGCTATGCGCTGCTCACCGTGCTGCTGGCATCGTTTGGCCGCGCGATCTCCGAGGTGGGCGCCGTGATGATCGTGGGCGGCAACATCGACGGCTTTACGCGCGTGATGACTACCGCCATCGCTCTGGAGACCAGCAAGGGCGACCTGCCGCTGGCACTGGCACTGGGCATGATCCTGCTGGCCGTGGTGCTGGCGCTCAATGTGCTGATTGCATTGCTGAGGCGCTGGCGCGAGCGGGTGGATGGCTCGGCCTCCAGCACGCCGGTGGGAGTGGCTGCATGAGCGGGCCTTTGCCAACCCCCTGGGTGGACCTGCGCCAGGTGACCGTGTGCTATGGCCGCGTGCAGGCGCTGGACCAGGTCACGCTGCGCATCACGCCCGGCGAGCGCGTGGCGCTGGTGGGCGCCAACGGCAGTGGCAAGAGCACCTTGCTGCGCGTGCTGCACGGCCTGGCCGACACGCATGGGGGCGGCCTGCAGTGCGATGCATCGCTGCGCCAGGCCATGCTGTTCCAGCGCCCGCACATGCTGCGCACCAGTGCCCAGAACAACGTGGCCCTGGCCCTGTGGCTGCGCGGCACCGGCTGGCGCGATGCGCGCCCGCTGGCCCTGACGGCCTTGCAGCGGGTGGGCCTGCAGGGCATTGCAGCGCAGAACGCGCGCACCCTGTCGGGCGGCCAGCAGCAGCGTGTGGCGCTGGCCCGTGCATGGGCGCTGCGGCCCGATGTGCTGCTGCTCGATGAGCCCACCGCCAGCCTCGACCCCCACGCCAAGCGCGAGGTCGAGGCCCTGATGGCCGACTTTGCGGCCAGCCACGGCGCGGCCGGCCCGGCACACCCCGTGACCATGGTGTTCAGCAGCCACAACCTGGGCCAGGTCAAGCGCCTGGCCAGCCGCGTGATCTACATGGAGCACGGCCGTCTGGTGGCGGACTTGCCGGTGCACGACTTTTTCAATGGCCCCCTGCCGGAGGCCGCCCGATTGTTTGTCAAAGGAGAGCTGGTATGACGCGAATTGACCCCCACGCTTCCCACTTCGTGTGGTCGCTGCCCCCCAAGGGGGCCTTTTCATCTTGGGGCGGCCCGGCGATGAAAAAATTCAAGCCTTTTCGCGCGGTAGCGCTAGTGTCCAAAGCGGTGGCAGCTATCGTTTTGGTAGCGTCTGGTTCTGCATTCGCGCAGAGCATCACCATGGCCTCCACCACCTCCACCGAGCAGTCGGGCCTGTTTGGCTACCTGCTGCCCGAGTTCAAGAAGGCCAGCGGCCTGGACATCAAGGTGGTGGCGCTGGGCACGGGGCAGGCGCTCGATATGGCACGCCGGGGCGACGCGGACGTGCTGTTCGTGCACGACCAGGTGGCAGAAGAAAAGTTTGTGGCCGATGGCTGGGGCGTGAAGCGCTACCCCGTGATGTACAACGACTTCATCCTCATCGGCCCCAAGAACGACCCGGTGGGCACCAAAGGCAAAGACATCGTGCAAGCGCTGCAGAAGCTCTCTGCCGCCAATGGCAACTTCATCTCGCGCGGCGACAAGAGCGGCACCCACGCGGCCGAGCTGCGCTACTGGAAGCTGGCCGGTGCCGAGGCTGCAAATACCTCAAAAGGCAGCGGCTACAAGGAATGTGGCTGCGGCATGGGGCCAGCGCTCAACATCGCGGCGTCAAGCGGCGCCTATGTGCTGGCCGACCGTGGCACCTGGCTCAACTTCAAGAACCGCGCGGACCTGGCCGTTCTGGTCGAGGGCGACACCCAGCTTTTCAACCAGTACGGCGTGATGGTCGTGAACCCCGCCAAGCACCCGCATGTGAAGTCGCAGGACGCGCAGAAGTTTGTGGACTGGGTGGTGTCGCCCACTGGCCAGCAGGCCATTGCGGGCTACAAGATCGGTGGCGAGCAGCTGTTCTTCCCGAACGCAGCGCAGTGAGCGGTCTCCATGGCAAACCGTTCACCCGCGGCGGTAGCCGCTGCCGCCGCCGGGCTGGCCTGGGCCGTGGCCGGTTGTGTGGCCGCGCCCGCCCAGGCGCCCATGGCTGACGCTGCCCCCGTGCAGGTGTATGCCGCTGGCAGCCTGCGCGAAGCGTTCACCGAGATCGCGCGCGACCAAGAGGCCCGCACCGGCCAGAAGGTGGCGCTGACCTTTGGCGCCTCGGGCCTGCTGCGCGAGCGTATCGAGAAGGGCGAGCCCGCGCAGGTCTTTGCCTCGGCCGACACTGACCACCCGCAGCACCTGGCGGCCCGGGGCGGCTGGCAGGCGCCCGTGGTGTTCACGCGCAACGCGCTGTGTGCGCTGACCAGCGAACAGATCAGCGCCACCCCCGACACCTTGCTGGCCACCTTGCTGCGCAGTGACGTGCGCGTGGGCACCTCCACGCCCAAGGCCGACCCGTCGGGCGACTACGCGTGGGCGCTGTTCCGCCAGGCCGACAAGATTCAGCCGGGTGCGTATGCCCAGCTGGACGCCAAGGCCCTGAAGCTCACCGGCGGCGCGGATTCGCCCAAGCCGCCTGCGGGCCGGGGCACCTATGCCTGGGTGATGGACCAGCGCCAGGCCGATGTGTTTTTGACCTACTGCACCAACGCAGTGGCCGCCCAGGCCGAGGTGCCGCGCCTGCGTGTGGTGCAGCTGCCGGCCGCGCTGCAGGTGGGCGCTAGGTATGGCGTGACCGTGCGGGCCGATGCGCCCGCTGCGGCGCAGGCGTTTGCCAGTGCGCTGCGCCAACCGGCCGCGCAGGCGGTATTGCAGCGTATGGGTTTTGGGCAGCCTTGACCGAGTTGCAGTCAGTTGATGTGCTGCGGGTGTGCACACGCCGCGTCTGCTTGCCTGGTGGGGCGGCGCGGCGTGTTTTTTTAGTTCCGTTCAGTCATCATCGCGGTGGTGGCTGCTGCGCCAGATGGCCCGCACCAGCCACAGGCCACACACCACCGCGCCGAAGAACCCCAGGAAGCCAAACGCTGGCAGGCCGAACAGCGTGGGCCCGCCTTTCACGGTCATCACGATGGACGAGCCAATGATGAGCGCGGCAATCACCAGCGCCATCGCCAGCCGGTTGGCCGACCGGTCGATCTGGTCGCCCACACGCTTGAGGTGCGCCAGCTCGATGCCCACCTGCAGGTGCCCACGCCGCGCGTTGCGCAGCAGCCGCCCAATGTCGTCCGGTAGCTGCTCCACCGTGGCCAGCGCGCGCCGCAAGGTGCTCCAGGCCCGCCCGGCCAGCACCTTGGGCTCGTAGCGTGCGCGCACCACCTGCTTGAGCAGCGGCAAGGCTTCGGTCGCCATGTGGAAGTCCGGGTCGAGGTTGCGGCCCATGCCTTCGAGCGAGATAAAGGCCTTGATCAGCAGTGCCAGATCGGACGGCAGGCCCAGGTGGTGTTCACGCAGGATGGCCGTCACGTCGGCCAGCATCTGTCCCAGGCTCAGCTGCGCCAGGGGCACGCCGTGGTACTGGTCCACAAAGGCCTCGATCTCGGTTTCGAGCTGGCCCAGGTTCAGGCCCTGCGCGTCGCCCGTCCAGTCCAGCAGCACATCGGCCACGGCCTGGGGCTGGTGCTCCACCAGGCCCAGCAGCAGCTGCAGCAACTCGTCGCGCCGGCGCTGCGACAGGCGGCCTACCATGCCAAAGTCGATGAAGGCAATGCGGTTGCCCGGCAGGTAGAACACGTTGCCCGGGTGCGGGTCGGCGTGGAAAACGCCGTCCTTGACGATCATCTGCAGCACCGCCTGCGCGCCGCGTTGCGCCAGCACCGTGCGGTCAAAGCCTGCCTCGCGCGTCAGCGCCGCGAGAGCGCCGCCGGGTGTGCCGTCGATGAAGTCCTGCACGTTGATGCGCTCGCGCGTGTAGGCCCAGTGCACGCGCGGGATCACGATGTGAGGCAGTGCGGCCATGTTGGTGGCAATGCGTTCGGCCTGGCGGCATTCGCCGGCCAGGTCCAGCTCGCGGCGCAACGAGCGCGCGAACTCGCGCACCAGTTGCTGGGGCCGGTAGGGCTTGAGCGCTGGCAGCTCGGCCTCGGCCAGCGCGGCCAGGCGCTGCAGCAGGCGCAGGTCGGCCTGGATGGTGTCCGCAATGCCGGGGCGGCGGATCTTGACGATGACTTTGCTGCCGTCCTGCAGGCGCGCGCGGTGCACTTGCGCAATCGATGCGGCGGCCAGCGGTGTCGTGTCAAACCAGGCAAAGACGGCTTCGGGATCGGCGCCCAGGTCTTCGCGCAGTTGCGGGCGCAGGGCATCGATGGGCACGGCAGGCACCTGGCTGTGCAGCTTCTCGAATTCCGCAATCCACTCCGGGCCAAACAGGTCAGCCCGGCCCGCAAGGATCTGACCAAACTTGACGAACGCGGGGCCCAGCTCTTCGAGTGCCAGCCGTACCTGCACGGGGGGCTCCACGCGGGCCAGATCGGCGGCGTGGGTCCAGTTCAGCGCCTGGCCCGCGCGCTCCAGCCGGTCGGCCAGGCCCAGGCGGCGCACGGTGTCGCCAAACCCGTGGCGCACCATCACGCCCAGGATTTCCTTCAGGCGCCCCAGGTCGCGGGCGGTGTCCAGCGTCTCGATCAGCATGGGGCGATGATAGGTTCAGAAGTTCAGGGCGGGTTTGTTCACCATCAGGTAGAACACCACGGCCATGGCCACAAAGGCCGGGTAGCCCAGCGCCTCCCACCAGCGGGCGTAGCGCCAGTACAAGGGCGGCAGCACGCCATCACCGTGCGCGGACTGCGTCGCCTCTGCCGCCTTTATCGCCATGTCGCGCATGCGCAACTGCAGCCACACCACGGGCAGCCAGCAGGCACCGGCCACCAGGTACAGCGCAATCGACACCGCGAGCCACGGCGTGCTCCAGGGCAGGCCTGCCATCGCAGCCATGGCGAGCCCCGTGGCGGGCTGGAGGAACACCGTGGGCGTGGTGAACCACCAGTCCGCCCGCACCACCAGGCGCGTGACCACCGCCTGCGCCTGCACATTGCCGCTGCGGTTGGTAAAGAACATGTAGAACGCCGAGCCCAGCCCGGTGCCCACCAGCAGCACGCTGGAGATGATGTGCAGCCATTTGAGGGTGAGGTACAGGCTCATGGCTTTTGCAATGAAGTGGCCTCGTCTTGCAGCAGCACCCACAGGATGGCGGCAATCGGCAGGTTTTTGGTCAGAGGTCCGAAGGGGTGCAGCCACCATGCAGGGTGTATGGCCGTGGCCAGCAGTGTCATGGCCAGCATCACCATCAGGGCCGCTCCATACGCCTTGCGGCCGGGGCGGAGCGCCAGCCACAGCCCCAGCACCGCATCGGCAGCCGCCCCGGCCAGGATGATGGCGGTGGGCAGCCACGATGTGTTGCCCTCGGTCCACGCGGCGGGCAGGCCCGCCAGCAGCTCGCGGCTTTGGCCGTGCAGTTCCCACACGCTGACCACGGCGGTGGCCAGCCAGACGATCACGAGGCTGGCGCGCAGCAGGCGGGCTGACGCGTGGTTCATGGGCGGGCCTTGTGCGCGGCAGAGGGCGCTGGGCCCCGCGCCTGCTGCCAGTCTGCAATGTCGGCAGCGCGGACCGCCAGGAACTGCGCCAGGCGCTGGAACCGCTGGCGCGTCTTGCGGACAAAGACCCAGTCCACCAAAGGCTCCATGACCGCCCGCAAGGCTGCGGGGCCTACTTGAAAGGTATAGGTGTAGATCAGCAGGGACTGGTGGGGACCTTGCTCTTGGTGGCGCATGGAGGCTGCCCACTGGGAGAAAGGGAACGAACGGCCAACCATGGCCGCAGCCGCGAGCACGGGGCGGTCATAGCTGACGAACTGCGTGCGCATGGACAGCGCCCGCAACGCGCCGGCGCCCAGGTTCTCGGTGGTGGCGCCCACACTGGGGCAGGGCGCACCGCTTTCCACGCTGGTACGGCGCACCAGCGAATCCCACTGGCACCGCCACTCGTGGTAGTGGAAGGCATCAAAAACAATGTCGGCACGCGCTGGCATGGGGAAGGTCAATTTCCGGTGGGCCATGGCCTCATTCCTCCACCATATCGGTCACCATGCCCCACTTCGCAAACTCGGGGGCAAAGGCCTCCAGGAGCAGCAGGCTGGTGCTGGTGTGCGCCCCGCAGGGCAGCGGTTGCCCGGCTGCGAGCTGGCGGGCCAGCAGGATGGCGGCCATGCAGGGAATCTCGGGGCCATGGTCGTGGTCGGCCGCAATGTGCCATGCGCGGCGCCGGGGCTGGCCTTGCGCATCCGCGCCCGCCACACGCACCACCATGCCGCCCAGCGGCGTGCCCAGAAAGTCCAGCGCGCCGCCCGCGTGGTGCATCAGCCAGGCCAGCTTTTCGGGGTGGGGCAGCACGCCCCAACGGCGCAACGTTGCCAGGGTGGCGAAGGCTCTTTGCGCCAGGCCGACCTCCAGGGCCGCGCGAAAGGTGACACGGTCGCGGGCCTGGTAATGGGCGGGAAAGATCTCCAGGTCCGGGATGTCGCAGACCGCCCCGAGGCGAGGGCGCAGCCGCTGGAACTGGACGGGGCTGGGCCGCGCCCAGCCCCGGTACGGCTGCCACCGGCCACCGTCCCACACGTCGATGGGTAGGCCGCAGTAGCTCAGCACGGCCGCCAGCGTGGCCTGGCCCCGGGGCGCCCGTTGCGCAGGGGCAATGCAGATGTCGATGCTGTCAATGCGCTGCCAGCCTGCACACAGGTGGTCGATGACGGCCGAGGACAGCGCGGGCACCGTGCTGGCGCCCGCGATGGCCGTGCGCCCGGCGGCAGTGAATGCAGCCTGCACCGCGGCCGGAAAGTCGCACACAAACCGGCGGCCGTCGGCCAGGTCGATGTAGTGCGCCCCCGCCTCGGCCGCCGCCTGGGCTACGTTGTAGGCTTGCGCCTGAAAAGGGCCCGCCGTGTGGATCACCAGACCCACACCCCACTCGCGCAAGGTGGCGGCCAGGCCCGGCGCCTGGTGGTCCAGCGCCACGCCCTGTGCACCGTGGCCCAGCGTGGCGGCCAGGGCCTTCGCTTGCGAGGCGTCCCGGCCCGCCACCAGCAGGGCAATGTGGTGGCGTGTAGCCTCATCGCCCACCAGGGCGCGGCAGATGCGCGCCCCAAAATTGCCGTAGCCGCCCAGGACCAGGGTTTTCAGTGCAGCCATGGGGGTCATGCCCCCGAGGCCCAAGGCGTGCTGGGCTGCGTGGGCACAAAAGAGGTATCGCTGTCCCGGCCACTGCCCGGCGTGTGCAGCAGTGCTTGCAATGCGGCACGCTGCGACTGCAGTTGCGTTCGGTGCCAGTTGGGCACGTCAGGCGCTGCAATGGGGCGGCTGAACAGGTAGCCCTGGATGTGGTGCAGCCCGGCGGCCGCGAGGGCCCGCAGCTCTTCGGGCGTCTCCACGCCTTCAACCACCACTGAAAGACCCAGGTCTCGCGCCAGGGAGCTGATGTGCCGCAGCAGCTTCTGGCGGCGGCGGTCCTGCGGCAGCTGGCGTACGAACAGGCGGTCGCATTTGATGCCCGCAATCGGTAGCTCGGCCAGCATGCCCAGGGACGAATACCCGGCGCCAAAGTCGTCCATCAAAACGGCCACACCCAGGGCGCTCAGCGCGCTGATGGCCGCCACCATCTGGGGGCCCAGCGCAATCACGGCATGCTCGGTCATTTCGAGCTTCAGGGTGCGCGGGGGCAGGGCGCGCTGGGCCAGCTGCAGGCCCAGCCAAGGCGCGAAGCTTTCGTGCATCAGCGTGACTGGCGCCACATTGACGCTGATGGACACTGCGTCCATTCCCTGCGCCCGCCAGTGGCACAGATGGTCGAGTGCGTTGCACACAATCATGCGGTCCACCTCCGCCGTCTTGCCCTGCAGCTCGCACACCAGCAAGAAGGTTTCGGGGTTGATGCGGCCCAGGGTGGTGTCGGTCAGGCGCAGCAGCGCCTCCAGCTGCACCCCGCTGCGCTGGGTGTGGATGATGGGCTGGAAATGCAGGGCCAGGTTGTCGGGATGCAGCAGACGGTCCAGGTGGTCGGCAATCAGCGACTGCTGAATGTCGGTGTGGGCGTTGTGGGCCAGTGCCGAGGTGCGCATCATCGACAACCCGCGCCGCAGCAGCTGCTGGCGCCCCGCGTCCGAGCGCAGGTTGCTCAGATGCTCCATGGCCACCGCCATCGCAAACACCAGCATCACGAAGAGCAGCGCGGCGCCATCGGACGCACCCTCGAGGTCGCCCAGGTGCATGGCAAAGGTGTTGACCAACAGCCAGTGCAGCACCAGGATCGCGCCGCCGCACAGCAGCTTGTCCGCCCAGTTCTGGGCCCGGTAGCGGGGGGTGAGCACACTGAGCTTGGCGGCGCGATGGCGGATGGCGCAGTAGCACGAAATGCCGGTGGCGATGCCCAGCGACAGCACAGTGGCAAGCAGGTTGATCTGCCCGAAACTCTGCACATGGCTGCTGGTGATGGTGAAGTGCCCTGCCAGCGTGCCCATCGCCAGCCACAAGCTGGCCAGCGCAATGCGGCGCTTGCTGGCGCCGGTGCTGAGGGTCGGGATGGTGAGCCGCGCACTCACCACCATGATGACCAGGCCGCTGAGCGCGGGCACCAGCTCTAGCACATGGTGCGAAAGCTCGTTGTACAGGAACAGGCCCACCACATCCAGCGCCCACACGATGGAGCCAATGCACAGCGATGCGTGGGATGCGCTGATGCGGCGGCTGGACGGGTCCACCGAATACGCGGTGTGCTCCACCAACTGCTGGCACACGTGCACGACGAGTGCCGCAAACACCCAGAACAGCAGGCTTTGCAGCAGTGGCGGAAACCCCACCACAAACACCTGCATGGCGCCCTGCCAGATTGAAACCATATCGTCCACGTGCTCCCGCCCTTTTTTGTATGCGGGTCATCATACGACCGTGCGGCGGGGCCAACGCGTAACAGCCTGTGGCGGGTGTGCGCTTCCGGGTGGTTGGAGGTCACCTGGAGCGAGTGTGGGTTTTTCGTGATTTTTGGGATGCTATTTCAATAATTCAACAATCGTTGTATTATTGATCCATGCAAGAAACCGATGTTGTCCGAGCCCTCGCCGCCTTGGCCCAGGAGGTCCGCCTGCGGGTCTTCCGTGCGCTGGTGGTGGCGGGCCCTGCGGGGCTGACCCCCAGCGACTTGGCCGCCCAGCTGGAGGTGGCGCCCAACACCCTGTCCTTTCACCTCAAGGAGCTGTCGCATGCCGGGCTCATCAGTCAGGAGCGACAGGGCCGCAACCTGATCTACCGCGCCGCGTTCGACACCATGAATGCGCTGCTGGCCTACCTCACTGAAAACTGCTGCGAAGGCCAGGGCTGCGCGCCTGCCGACGCGGCCGCGTCCTGCCATTGCTGACCGTCTCTGTCCACTACCCCCGAGGAGAACCCCATGAAACGCTTCCACGCCCATGTGCATGTCGATGACCTGGCCCAGAGCATCGCCTTCTATTCCAAGCTGTTTGCTGCCGCCCCCGCGCGGGTGGAGGCTGACTACGCCAAGTGGATGCTGGAGGACCCGCGCGTCAATTTCGCCATCTCCACGCGCGGCGACAAGCCAGGCCTGGACCACTTTGGCATGCAGACCGACGACGCTCAGGAGCTGGCCGAACTGAAGGCGCGCGCCGAGGCTGCCGACATGGCCTTGCTCGACAAGGGCAACACCACCTGCTGCTACGCCCGCAGCGAAAAGCACTGGGTGACCGACCCGCAGGGCATTGCCTGGGAGCACTTTCACACCCTGGGCGACATCCCCGTCTTCAACGAAGCCACACCGTCTTCATCAGCGGGCGCCTGCTGCGCGCCAGCGCCGGTGGCAGCCCCTGCACCTGCGGCCCCTCGGGCGGCGTGCTGCGGCCCGGCCACGGCCACAACCGCCAAAACCAGCTGCTGCTGAGAGCGCCGCATGACCGCCTTGAACGTTCTTTTTCTTTGCACCCACAACTCGGCCCGCAGCATCCTGTCCGAGGCCTTGCTCAACGACATGGCACCGGGCCGGTTCCACGCGTACTCGGCGGGCAGCAGCCCGCGCGACCACCAGCAACCCAACCCGCTGGGCCTGGAGGTGCTGCGTGCCGCGGGTATCTCGACCGAAGGCCTGCGCAGCAAAAGCTGGGACGAGTTTGCCGCCCCGGGCGCACCCGTGATGGACCTCATCATCACCGTCTGCGACAACGCGGCCGGCGAGGTCTGCCCCATCTGGCCCGGCCACCCCGCCACTGCGCACTGGGGCTACGCCGACCCGTCCGCAGGGGACGGCACGGACGATGAAAAGCGCGAGGCTTTCCGCAAGACCTTGCATGCCATCCACCAGCGGCTGGAGCTGCTCATCAACCTGCCTGCCGACAAGCTTGAAAAGACCCTGCTGCAGCACACCGCGCGCGAACTGTCGCGTGCCGCCGCCACGCCATGACGGTGCAGTGCAACCCGGCCGGAGCCGCCGTCCCGGCCCCCATGAGCGTGTTCGAGCGCTACCTCTCCGTGTGGGTGCTGTTGTGCATCGTGGTGGGCATTGCGCTGGGGCAGTTCTTGCCGTCAGTGTTTCAGGCGGTGGGCCGCATGGAGATCGCCAAGGTCAACTTGCCCGTGGGCCTGTTGATCTGGGTGATGGTCATCCCCATGCTGGTGAAGGTGGACTTCGGTGCGCTGGGCGAGGTGCGCAAGCACGCCCGGGGCATCGGCGTAACGCTGGTGGTGAACTGGCTGGTCAAGCCGTTTTCGATGGCGTTGCTGGGCTGGCTGTTCATCCGCCACTGGTTTGCGCCCTACCTGCCTGCGGACCAGCTGGACAGCTACATCGCAGGCCTCATCCTGCTGGCGGCCGCGCCCTGCACGGCCATGGTGTTCGTGTGGAGCCGCCTCACCGGCGGCGACCCGCTCTTCACGCTGTCGCAGGTGGCGCTGAACGACAGCATCATGGTGGTCGCGTTTGCACCGCTGGTGGCGTTCTTGCTGGGCATCTCGGCCATCACCGTGCCATGGGACACCTTGCTGACCTCGGTGGTGCTCTACATCGTGATCCCGGTGGTGCTGGCCCAGTGGCTGCGCCGGTCGCTGCTGGCCAAGGGGCAGGCGGTGTTCGACGCCGTCATGGCGCGCATGGGGCCCTGGTCCATCGCCGCATTGCTGGCCACGCTGGTGCTGCTGTTTGCGTTTCAGGGCCAGGCCATCCTGCAGCAGCCGCTGGTGATTGCGCTGCTGGCCGTGCCCATCCTGATCCAGGTGTTCTTCAACGCGGGGCTGGCCTACTGGCTCAACCGCGCGGTGGGCGAGAAGCACAGCGTGGCCTGCCCGTCGGCACTGATCGGTGCCTCCAACTTCTTCGAGCTGGCGGTGGCCGCCGCCATCAGCCTGTTCGGCTTTCACTCCGGCGCCGCGCTGGCCACCGTGGTGGGCGTGCTGATCGAGGTGCCGGTGATGCTGCTGGTGGTGCACCTCGTCAACCGCAGCAAGGGCTGGTACGAGCGGGCGTGAGCGGCGCGGCGCAGCCCGCCCGCGCGCTCAGCCCCTGGCCGTGAGCAGCGCCACCGCCTTGCGTGCCATTGGCGCTGCCAGCATCACCGCCGGGAAGGCGAACAGCCACCCGGTCAGCCATGCGCCCGCCCACAGGCTCACAAAGTCCTGCTGCGGCTGCAGTGCGCGAAAGGTGGAGATGCCCGACACCAGCAGCGACATCACGCCCGACAAGATCAGGCTGAACAGCACCGGGCCATAGCGGGCGGGAATCATGCCGCCACCTCTTCGCCAGTCTGGCGTGCGGCTGCACCTCCCACACCGCCCAGGCGTTGCAGCGTCTCGGCAAAGTGCTGGCCGAACATGCGGGCGGTCTTGGTGTCGCCGGGCACAAACGCATCGGCGGCCGCCCCATGGCCCGCCTGAGCCATCAGACCCGACCAGGAGCCGAGGCGGTTGGCCGCTTCGTCATACGGCACCCCGGCATGCTGCTCGGGCAGGATGGGGTTGCCCACCCACACCATGCCGTGCTGCATGGCGAACACCCACATCGACATCAGCGTGGACTGCTTGTCGCCCGCTGGCAGTGACGACACGGTAAAGCCCGCCGCCAGCTTGTTCTTGAGCTGCTGCGTCTTCCACAGGCGGCCCGTGGCATCCATGAAGGTCTTGAACGGCCAGGAGACCCCGCCCAGGTAGGTGGGCGAGCCGAGGATGACGCCGTCGTAGCGCAGCAGGCGGTCGGGCGCCTGCGCCAGGTCTTCGGCCCGGACCAGTTCAGCGAGGACGCCCGGTACGGCGCGGGCGCCGTCCAGCACGTGGTGGGCAATGTGCGCGGTGTGGCCGTGAGCGCTGTGATAAACGATGGCAATGTGTTGCATGGTGTGGTTTCCTTGAGTGTGATTTCGGGGGGGGGGGGAGAAGGCGCGGTACAGGTCAGCGTGAAATCAATGCGATGACCAGCGCGGAGAGATACAGGCCCAGGCCAAACACGGTGTGGTTGGCGAGGCTGCGCAGGCAGTTCTTGAGCGGGGTGGGCGTGCGCGATGCCGCAAAGCCCGAGCCCATGGCGGGCTGCATGACCAAGAGGGGCGCCGCCACGGTGCCTATGCCCACGGCCAGCGCGGGCAGCAGGGTGGGGCTGTGGACCCAGGCGGCGCCCTGCAGAGACAGCAGCACCCCCGCAAAGGCCACGCCCACGGCGTAGTGCGTGAGCCAGCCCCAGGCCAGCTCGCCGCGCACCGGAGCCGCCTTGGCGATGGCCGTGTGGGCGACTTGCCCGCGCAACAGGTGGCCCACCCAGCGGCCGATAAAAGCGAAGTTGAGCGTGGGCACGCCCAGCCTTTTGAGCAGCAACAGCCACACATCCATGACGGCGGTGGCGCCGATGCCCAGGAGCATGGCGAGGGGAATGTCTTGCAGTGAGAGAGTCATGAAAACACCTCGAAAAGTTGACGGAAGAAGGTTTTGAACGGAATATAGAAGTTCAAGTCAACTTGAGGTCAAGAGGTTTTTTCATGGACATTGCCGAAGTCGCCAAACGCTCCGGTCTGCGGGCGTCCACGCTGCGGTATTACGAGGAGAAGGGGCTGATCCAGTCGGTAGGGCAACCCGGCGAGCGCCGCCGGTTTGCGCCCGGCGTGATGGACCAGCTGGCGCTGATTGCGCTGGGGCAGTCGGCCGGGTTCTCGCTGGACGACATTCGGTCGATGTTTTTGCCCGGCGGCGAGCCCAACATTGACCGGCAGCTGCTATCAGCCAAGGCCGACGAGCTTGACACCATGGTCAAGCGCCTCAAGGCCATGAGCAACGGCCTGCGGCACGCGGCCGCCTGCCCGGCCGAGAGCCATGCGCAGTGCCCGTCCTTCCAGCGGCTGCTGAAAGCCGCCGCTGACGGAGCTCTGGAACGTCAGCAGCGGCGCAGCGCGCAGCCCGTGGTGGGCCTGCGCCGGCCGCGTGCCTGAGCGGCCCGAGGCGCCTCGGTTGATGGGGTGATTGAATAGCTATCTATTTGATAGCTGCTCAGGCATATTGCACTAGCGCTATCGGTCAAAAAGGCTTGAAGTGGAGCCGCCGGAAGCTTGCACAGCGGCGCGGGCCCTTCACCCGCCTTTGGGGGCGCCCAGCTTGCGGTACACCGTGGCGCGGCTGATGCCCAGCGCACGCGCGGCCTCGGCCACGTTGCCGCGCGCTTCCTGCACCGCGCGGCGGATCATTGCCACCTCGGCCTCGCGCAGCGGGGCGGGCGCGGATGCAATGCCTGGCACCGCTGCCGTGTGGGTGTCGCCCACGGTGCGGGCGTGTGCAGGCAACTGCGCCAGCGCGTGCAGCCGCAGGCCCGACCACAGCGGCAAATCCAGCGGCTCCCTGCGCTGCTGGCGGGCCGCGTCGAACAGCATGGTCCAGGGCATGGCCAGCAGGTCGCTGCAGTGGGTGCGGGTGCCGGGCAGGCCGGGCGCGCGCAGGGGTTGGGGCACCAGCTGGCGGGCCATGCTGTTGGCGCCCACCACGCAGCCGTCGGCGTCCAGTGTCAGCAAGCCGTCGCCTTCGCCGCCCAGCGGGCAGCCCGGCCAGTTCAGGCGCAGCAGCAGGGCGTGGGGCAGCTGCAGCAGCAGTGCGTCTTCCATGGCGCGGGCCGACCGGGCCACCAAGTGGCGCAGCTCGGGCCGCTCGGGCACATCCACACCCGTCAGGTCCAGCATGCCCATGCAGCGGCCCTGGGGGTCGAACAGCGGGGCCCCGGCGCAGCTGTAGCTGGCGTTGTCGTCAAAGAAATGCTCGCCCCGGTGCAGCCACACGGGCTGCAGCTCTTCCAGCGCGGCGCCGATGGCAGTGGTGCCCACGGCGGCTTCCGACAGGTCAATGCCCACGCGGCCAATGGCGCTGGCGCGCGGGTCGCTCCGGTCGCAATGGCCCTGCACATCGACCACGATGCCGCGTGCATCGGTCAGCATGGCGAAGTACCGCATGCCCGCAATGGCCTGGGTCAGCTGCTCCAACACCGGCCGGGCCGCGCGCAGCAGGTGGTGGTTCTGCTCCTGGCTGTGGCGCAGCGCCGTGGCGCTGACGGCGTCAAACGCCACGCGCCGCGTGGGCTCCAGACCCCGCGCCAGGCAGCGCTGCCAGGACCGTGCAATCCACGGCTCCACCTCGGCGCGCACGGGCGCTGCACCGTCGGACAGCAGGCTCTGGCGCGCCTGCGCAATCAGCGCGTGGCGGTCAGCAGCGGGGTGGGGCGCGGAGATCAGCATGGTGAACAGGCTCCTGGAGGTCCGCATGATGCGGTAGTCCACTGAATCCGGGAAATCGGGGGTGCGTGAGGGTCTGGCAAGGCCGCAATCTAGGCGCCGGGCGCAGCCGTGTTGTACACCCGGCGAGCACGGCAACAACGAGTGCGGCCTTGTCAGACCCTCACCCTGCGGGCCAGGGCTGCGGCGGGTACCCGGCGGCGTTGCCTGACTTGCCAAGGCAGCCAGCCTTGGCAGCGCCAGGCGCCTTGCCGTGCATCCCGCCGCAGCCCTGGCGCACCCCCGATTTCCCGGATTCAGTGGACTAGTGTGCATTGCAGCATGTTTCATTTTGAGAATATCCAGCCAGGGGCCCCGGAAATCTAGGGTTGTCCCTAGGGATGGGGCGTGGGGCGCGGCAGAAGATGCGCGAGCGATGAGCGTGACTCTGATCCCCTCCGCGAGGTCGTGAGCGCGCTCCTATCCAGCCAGAACCACTCCAGGAGACAGCCAGATGCAAGTCCAGTTCACGGTCAACGGGCGCGCTGCCAGTGTTGACGTCCCTCCCAATACCCTGCTTGTCCATGCGCTGCGAGAGCACCTGATGCTCACCGGCACCCATGTGGGTTGCGACACCAGCCAGTGCGGGGCGTGCACGGTGCATGTGAACGGCAGGGCCGTCAAATCCTGCGCCATGCTGGCGGTGCAGGCGCAGGGAGCGGAGGTGACTACCATCGAAGGCATGGCGGCTGCTGACGGCACCATGCATCCCATGCAGGCGGCGTTCAAGGAGTGCCATGGCCTGCAGTGCGGCTTCTGCACGCCCGGCATGGTGATGAGTGCGGTGGATCTGTGCAAGAACCATCCCAACGCCAGCGAAGGCGAGATCCGCGAACTGCTCGAAGGCAACATCTGCCGCTGCACCGGCTACCAGAACATCGTGCGCGCAGTGCAGGTCGGCCAGAAGGCCATGGCCGGCGCCTGAGCGCGCCGGCCGTCCCCACGCCAGAACAATCCAAGGAGACAAGACCATGGGTGCATCCGACTTTTCCAAGCTGCCGCACATCGGCGAATCGCTCAAGCGCAAGGAAGACTACCGCTTCCTGACCGGTGCAGGCCAGTACACCGACGACGTGGTGCTGGCTGCGCAGAGTCACGCGGTGTTCGTGCGCTCGCCGCACGCCCACGCCAAGATCAACAGCATCAACATCGACGCCGCCAAAGCCGCGCCCGGTGTGCTGGGCGTGTTCACCGGCGCCGATGTGGCCGCCGACAACATCAACGGCCTGCCCTGCGGCTGGCTCATCACCAGCACTGACGGCCAGCCCATGAAGGAGCCGCCACACCCCATCCTGGCGCAGGGCAAGGTGCGCTATGTGGGCGACCACGTGGCCATGGTGGTGGCGCTGACCCAGCAGCAGGCACGCGATGCGGCCGAGCTGGTGGAGGTGGACTACGACGTGCTGCCAGCCGTGGTGAATGTGGCCGACGCCGCGTCGGGCGCCGTGACCGGTGCGGCGCTGCACGACATCGCGCCTGACAACCACTGCTTCAAGTGGGCCATCGGCGACAAGGGCGCCGTGGACGCCGCATTTGCCAACGCTGCGCATGTCACCCAGCTCGACCTGATCAACAACCGCCTGATCCCCAACGCCATGGAGCCCCGTGCGGCCATCGGTAGCTACAACCGGGCGAGCGACGAATACACGCTGTACGTCAGCAACCAGAACCCGCACGTCGAGCGCCTGCTGATGACGGCCTTTGTGATGGGCCTGCCCGAGCACAAGGTGCGCGTGATTGCGCCCGATGTGGGTGGCGGCTTTGGCTCCAAGATCTATCTGTACGCCGAAGACGTGTGCCTGACCTGGGCGTCCAAAAAGCTCAACCGCAACATCAAGTGGGTGGCCGACCGCAGTGAGGCGTTCTTGAGCGACGCCCACGGCCGCGACCACGTGAGCCACGCCGAGATGGCGTTGGACAAGGACGGCAAGTTCCTGGCGCTGCGTGTGCACACCCACGCCAACCTGGGCGCCTACCTCAGCACCTTTGCCAGCGCGGTGCCCACCATCCTGTACGCCACGTTGCTGGCCGGTCAGTACAGCACGCCGCAGGTGTATGTGGAGGTGGACTCGTGGTTCACCAACACCGCACCGGTGGACGCCTACCGGGGCGCAGGCCGCCCTGAGGCCACCTACCTGCTGGAGCGCCTGGTCACCCGCTGCGCGTGGGAGATGGGACTGCCGCAGGACGAGATCCGCCGCCGCAACTTCATCAAGGCCTTCCCGTACCAGACGCCGGTGGCGCTGCAGTACGACACCGGCGACTTCCAGGCCTGCATGGATGGGGCGAACAAGCTGGCCGACGTGGCCGGGTTTGAGCAGCGCAAGGCCGCCAGCGCGGCCAAGGGGCTGCTGCGGGGCATTGGGTATTCGTCGTACATCGAGGCCTGCGGCATCGCGCCGTCCAACATCGCCGGCGCCCTGGGCGCACGCGCAGGACTGTTCGAATGCGGCGAGGTCCGTGTGCACCCCACCGGCAGCGTGACGGTGTTCACCGGCTCGCACAGCCACGGTCAGGGGCATGAGACCACCTTTGCGCAGGTGGTGGCCGCGCGCCTGGGCATCCCGGTGGAGAACGTGGACATCGTGCACGGCGATACGGGCCGCGTGCCGTTCGGCATGGGCACGTATGGCTCACGCTCCATCAGCGTGGGCGGCGCGGCCATCATGAAGGCGCTGGACAAGATCGAGGCCAAGGCCAAAAAGATTGCTGCGCACCTGATGGAAGCGAGCGATGCCGACATCGACTTTGCGAATGGCGAATTCACGGTGCGTGGCACCGACAAGAAGATCCCGTTCGGCCAGGTGTCGCTGGCCGCTTATGTGCCGCACAACTACCCGCTGGACGTGCTGGAGCCGGGCCTGAACGAAACCGCGTTCTACGACCCGACCAACTTCACCTTCCCGGCAGGCACTTACATCTGCGAGGTCGAGGTGGACCCCGCCACCGGCCACACACGGGTGGACAAGTTCACGGCGGTGGACGACTTCGGCACCATCATCAACCCCATGATCGTGGAAGGGCAGGTGCATGGCGGACTGGTGCAGGGCATTGGCCAGGCGCTGCTGGAGAACTGCGTGTACGACCGCGAAACGGGCCAGCTGCTCACCGGCAGTTTCATGGACTACGCCATGCCACGTGCCGATGACTTCCCCGAGTTCAAACTGGGCCATGTGTGCACGCCCTGCACCCACAACCCGCTGGGCACCAAGGGCTGCGGCGAGGCCGGGGCCATTGGCTCGCCACCGGCGGTGATCAACGCCGTGCTGGATGCGCTGCGACACCTGGGTGTGAAGGACTTCGACATGCCCGCGTCGCCGCACCGCGTCTGGGAAGCGATTCAACACGCCAAGGCATAAGGAGATCCACCATGTACGCATTCACTTTTGAAGCGCCTTCCTCCACCGCCGCTGCCGCGCAGCTCATCGACCAGGGCGGCAAACTGCTCGCGGGCGGGCAAAGCCTGCTGCCGTCCATGCGGCTGCGCCTGGCCAACCCTGAAAAGATCGTGGACCTGAACAGCATTGCCGAACTGGCGGGCATCCGCCGCGAGGGCAACGCGCTGGTCATCGGCGCCATGACGCGCCATGCCGACGTGGCAGCCAGTGCGGATGTGAAATCCGCCATCCCTGCGCTGGCCGACCTGGCCGCCCACATTGGCGACCGCCAGGTGCGTGCACGCGGCACGCTGGGCGGCTCGGTGGCCAACAACGACCCTGCCGCCTGCTACCCCAGTGCGGTGCTGGGCCTGGGCGCCACGGTCATCACCAACCGCCGCGAGATCAAGGCCGACGATTTCTTTGTGGGCATGTACACCACGGCGCTGGATGAGGGCGAGATCATCACCGCCATCCGCTTCCCGATCCCGAAACGCGCTGCGTACATGAAGTTCAAGCAGGCGGCTTCGCGCTTCTCGCTGGTGGGGGTGTTTGTGGCGCAGACCGACAGCGGCGTGCGCGTGGCCGTGACCGGTGCGGCCAGCAGCGTCTTCCGCCATGCGGGGCTGGAGGCGGCGCTCAACCAGAGCTTCACGCCGCAGTCGGCTGCCAGCGTGAAGATCGACGCGAGCGATCTGAACGCCGACATCCACGCCAGCGCTGCCTACCGCGCCAACCTCATCAGCGTGCAAACGCAGCGCGCTGTGCAGCAGATGCTGGGATGACGTGAAGGTAACCCCGCCACCGTGGTACGGCACCCGGTGGCGGTTTTTTGAGTGAAATTGGCTGCAAGCGCTCGAAAAAGATGCGCTGGAAGCTATGAATTGGATAGCAATGAACTCGTTGAACGCCGCGCCGGTTCCGGCTTCCATCGACGCCCTGGTGCAGGCCCTGCAAAGCGTGGGCTATTTTGCCGACCGTCGCCTGGCCACGGCGGTGTTTCTGGCGCTCAAGCTGCAGCGGCCTTTGCTGCTGGAGGGCGAGCCTGGCGTGGGCAAGACGGCGCTGGCCAAAGCCCTCTCGGAAGTGCTGTCGCGCAGCCTCATTCGCCTGCAGTGTTACGACGGCCTGGAGCAGCGCGAGGCACTGTACGAATGGAACTATGCGGCCCAGCTCCTGCACATGCGGGCAGCTGAAATGTTGACCCCCACGCTCCGCACTGACGTGTCGTCGCTGCCCCCCGAGGGGGCGCTCGCCGCCTTGGAGCGGCCCGGCGGCGGCTCGGTAGCGCCCATGGCCACTGCCGCGCGCGATATCGAAGCAGAGGTCTACCAAGACCGCTACCTCATCCGCCGCCCCTTGCTGCAGGCGCTGCAGGCACCAGCGCCAGGCGCCGTGCTGCTGATCGACGAGGTGGATCGCGCAGACGAGCCCTTTGAGGCCTTCCTGCTCGAATACCTGGGCGAATACCAGGTCAGCATCCCGGAGATCGGCACAGTGCGCGCCACGGCCACGCCGGTCACGCTGCTCACCAGCAACCGCACGCGCGATCTGCACGACGCCGTCAAGCGCCGCTGCCTGTACCACTGGCTGGACTACCCCGAGCGCGCGCGCGAGCTGGCCATCGTCCGCGCGCAGGTGCCCGGTGCCAGCGAGGCGCTGGCCGTGCAGGTGGCAGAGTTCGTGGGGCGGCTGCGCAGCCAGCCGTTTGCCAACGCCTTCCAGCGCGCGCCGGGCATTGCCGAGAGCGTGGAATGGGCCAAGGCGCTGGTGGCGCTCGACACCATCGTGGTGGACCCCGAGGTGGTGTCCGATACCGCAGGCATCCTGTTCAAGCAGCGCGAGGATGTGGCTGCGCTTACCCGCGACATGGCGGTGCAGTTGCTGCAACCCGCCGATGCCGATGCATGAGAACCGGCCGATGGCCGAGGGCGCGATGTTCTCCCAACTCGGCGATGCCCGCACCGGCAAGCTGGCCGACAACCTGAGCGGCTTTGGCCGCACGCTGCGCCGCGCTGGCGTGCGGGTGGATGCGGCCCGCATGGCGCTGGCCCAACAGGCGGTGATGCTGGTGGGTCTGCAGCGCGAGGACTTCGGTGCTGCGCTGGAGGCCGTGCTGGTCAGCCGCGAGCAAGACCGCATGGTGTTCCGCGAGCTGTTCGATGCCTACTTTCGCAATCCCAACGTCGCACAAAAGCTGCTGGCGCAGATGCTGCCCAGCGCAGAATCCAAGGCCGAGCCCGTCAAACGCCGCCCGCGCGTGAGCGAGGCACTGGCGCCCGTGCGTGCCGCGCGCAACGCACCGCCCGCACGCGAAGAAGACAAGATCGAATTCGATGCCGCCATGACGGCCAGTGACTTGCAGCGCCTGCGGCAGGCGGACTTCAACCAGCTCTCGGCCAGCGAATACATCCTGGTGGAGCGCCTGGCACGCGACGTGCCCTTGCCTTTGCCGCGCTTTGCGGCCCGCCGCACCCGGCCGGGTGTGCGCGGCAGCCGCCCGCACTGGCCCGGCGCCATGCACCATGCGGCGCGCAGTGGGGGCGAGGTGCTGCACATCCCCTTGCTGCAGCGCCGCCAGCAACCGCTGCCGCTGCTGGTGCTGGTGGACGTGTCGGGCTCGATGGAGCGCTACGCGCGTTTGCTGCTGGCCTTCTTGCATGCCGCCACCGCGCCGCGCCACACCGGCGCTGCCGTGCGCCGGGACATGTTTGCGTTTGGCACTGGCTTGACCGACCTCACGCCCGCCTTCCGCCTCGCCGACACCGACGCCATGCTGGAGACGGCCAGCCATGCCATCACCGACTTTGCGGGCGGCACCCGCATGGGCGACAGCCTGGGCCAGTTGCGCCTGCAGCATGCGCGGCGCCTGGTGGGGCGCCGCACGCTGGTGCTGTTGATCAGCGATGGGCTGGACACGGGCGCCCCCGAGGTGCTGGAACGCGAGCTGGCCTGGCTGCGCCGCCACTGTGGCCGCCTGCTGTGGCTCAACCCCTTGCTGCGCTACGAGGGATATGCCCCCACGGCGCGCGGTGCGTCGGCCCTGCACCGCCAGGCCCACGGCATGGTGGCCGTGCACAACCTGAGCCACCTGAAGGACCTGGCCGCCAGCCTGGCAAGCGTGCTGCGGCAATGAGGGCGCGGCCCCGTACCGCATCGAGCCCAGCCATGCAGCGGACCGATTGAATTCCCACAACATCCACACCCATTGAAGACCGAGAGGACCCACCATGGAAATGCAAGCCAGCCGAACCCTTGCCGTCAGTCAGCAACAGGCCTGGGAGGCGCTCAACGACCCTGAGGTGCTCAAGCTGTGCATTCCCGGCTGCGACAAGGTCGAGCCCACGGCCGAGAACCAGTATTCGGTGGCCATGGCGCTCAAGATCGGGCCCGTGTCGGCCAAGTTCGCCGGCAAGATCACGCTGTCCGACATCGTGCCGCCCGAAAGCTACAACATCGCCTTTGACGGCTCCGGCGGTGTGGCGGGCTTTGGCAAGGGCAATGCCCAGGTCAAGTTGGTGCCGTTGCCCGCCGATGCGTCGGGGCAGGCCAGCTGCGAGCTGCATTACACCGTGCATGCCTCGGTGGGCGGCAAGATCGCGCAGCTGGGCCAGCGCCTCATCGACGGCGCCGCCAAGAGCATGGCCGAAGACTTCTTCAAGCGGTTTGACGACGAGATGCAGCGCCGCTTTCCGCGCGCAGAAGCCCCCCCGGCAGATGCAGCAGCCAGTGCCGATGCCATCACCCAGCCTGGCACAGTGGATGGGGGCAGTGCCACCCACGGTGCGGGTATCCCTGCGTGGGTGTGGGGTGTTGGCGTGGCGGCCCTCGTACTTCTGGCCTGGTGGTTCAATCGGGGCTGAGTGCTATGGGTACCGGAAGGAAGTGAGTCATGGAAAATTTGGACGTCGTCGTGCTGCGCACGCTGCAGGGCTGGCGTGCCGCAGGGCGCCGTGCGCTGCTGGCCACGGTGGTGCGCACCTGGGGTTCGTCGCCCCGGCCGGTGGGCTCGATCATGGCGCTGTGCGAAGACGGTGCTGTGGTCGGGTCGGTGTCGGGCGGATGCATTGAGGACGACCTGATCGACCGCCACACCCGCGCCTATGCCCAGGCGGGCGCTGCGGCAGACGGTGCCGAGCACCGCATCCCCAGCGGGCCGCCATCGTTTGTCAAATACGGCATCAGCGCCGACGAGGCCCACCGCTTTGGCCTGCCCTGTGGCGGCACGCTGGAGCTGCTGCTGGAATACGACCCTGATCCCGCGCTGCTGGCCGATTTGATTGCCCAGCTGGCCGCTGGGCGCCTGGTGCAGCGCACCGTGCGCCTGTCCGATGGCGCCGTGACCCTGGCGCCTGCGCAGGCACCCGAGGATCTGAAGGTGGATGCACAGCAGCTCACCAACACCTTCGGGCCCGAGTACCGCATGCTGCTGATCGGGGCGGGGCAGCTTACCGAGTACCTGGCCACCATGGCCTTGTTCAACGGCTTTGCCGTGACGGTGTGCGACCCGCGCGAGGAGTATCGGGGCAGCTGGAGCGTTCCGGGTGCCACCGTGGTGAGCGACATGCCCGACGATGTGGTGCTGGCCTTCAAGCCCGACCGCCGCACCTGCGTGGTGGCCCTCACGCACGACCCCAAGCTGGACGACCTGGCGCTGCTGGAGGCTTTGAGCACCGAGGCGTTCTACGTGGGCGGCATCGGCTCGCGCCGCAACAACGAGGCGCGGCGTGCCCGCATGATCGAGCACTTTGACCAGACCGAAGCCAGCCTGCAACGCCTGCGTGGGCCCATTGGCATCTACATCGGCAGCAAGACGCCGCCCGAAATCGCGGTGAGCGTGATGGCCGAGATCCTGGCCGTCAAGAACGGCGTGACCCTGCCGCGCGACATGGAAGTGGCCCAGGCCAAGAACGACCGCGAGCAGGCGCACAACGACCCCGGCGCCCTGGTATGCGGAGTGCGATAGCCACGCAGGCAGGTCAGTGCCGGGCTTTGGGTTCCTGCGCCTGCGCCTGCAGTTGCCGCTGCACGTGCCTGAGCAGCCCTTCGCACGCGTCTTCCACCAGGTCCAGCACCTCCTCAAACCCCTGGCTGCCGCCGTAGTACGGGTCAGGCACCACCGGGCTGTCGAACTGCAGGCAGAACTCCGTCATGCGCCGCAGCTTGTGCGCGTGTGCGGGCGGGCACAGGTCCTGCGCCAGGGCCAGGTTGTCCCAGTCCATGGCCAGGATCAGGTCGTAGCGGGCAAAGTCTGCATCAATGATTTGCCGGGCCCGCAGGTCCGACAGGTCATAACCGCGCTGCGCCGCGTGGCGCTGGGTGCGGGTGTCGGGCGGCTCGCCGGGGTGGTAGTTGTGCGTGCCGGCCGAGTCCACCACCACACTGTGCGCCAGGCCGCTGTGGATGATCTTGTGGCGGAACACGCCGTGGGCTGTGGGGCTACGGCAGATGTTGCCCATGCACACGAAGAGAATCGCGTAGCGAGACATGGTGGTGACGTGCGTTCAGGCCTCGATCACCACCGGGCCGCCCTTGGCGATGCCCCGTTGGTAGGCCGGGCGTGCGTGCATGCGTTCCAGGTAGGCCTGCAGGTGCGGGCAGCGGCTTGCGTCGTTGGCGCGGGACATCAGCGCCTCCACCGCAAAGCTCATCTGAAAGTCCGCCATGGTCAGGTGCTCCCCCGCAAACCAGCGGTGGGTGCCCAGGTGCGCTTCAATGAACGCCAGCGCCGTGTCCACGTTGGGATCGATGAGCTTTTGCTGCACCGTGCCGCAAAGGGCGCGTGCAATGGGCTTCACGAAGAACGGCATGGGCTGCGTGGGGATGGTCTTGAACACCAGCTTCATCACCAGCCAGTTCATCAGCGAGCCCTCGGCATAGTGCATCCAGAAGCGGCACTGGCGGTGTTCGGCGGTGCGGGGTGCTGGCTGCAGGTGGGCCAGGTCGCCCCGGGTCTGCTCGCCATAGGTGTCCACCAGGTATTCGATGATGGCGCCCGACTCGGCAATCACTTCGTCGCCATCGGTGATGACTGGCGACTTGCCCAGGGGGTGAATGGCCTTGAGCGCAGGCGGGGCCAGCTTGGTGGCCTTGTCGCGTGGGTAGATCTTGAGCTCGTAGGGCACACCCAGCTCTTCCAGCAGCCAGAGAATGCGTTGCGAGCGCGAGGTTTCGAGGTGGTGCAGGGTGATCATGGTCGCCATCTTATTGAAGAGTGAGCCGAATGCACCCTGGTGCAGCCCTTGTTTTGCGGTTGCTGTCTGGTTCAGGCCGCACGGCGGCGCTGCTGGCCGATGGAGCGTTGCATCCATTGCACATACAGATCCACCGAAATCAGCACGGCCATGGCAAATGCGCAGGCGGCCACGATGGGGCCGAGGCCCAGCGAGCTGACCAGCCCGACGCCCTGCACGGTGGCAAAACGGTTGGGGGTGGTGCAGACGAACTCGGCCGCGCCCATGCCGGTGTAGTGCATGGCGCACACGGCGGTGGCCATGAGCAGGGCGGCCCCCACGCGGCTGCCCATGCGACGGGTGTTGAAGGCCAGCCACAGGGCGGCCGTGCCTGCTGCCACCGCAATCAGCACCGACAGCGCCACGGTGCGCAGGTCCCAGTGGATGTAGCCGCCAATCTTCATGCCGTACATGCCAAGGTAGTGCATGCCCGCCACACCCAGGCCCAGCAGCAGCCCTGCGCCCAGAATCCGTGCCAGCTCCCGGGGGGCCTTGGACACCACAATGAGTGCAGCCGAGGTGCAGACCACGGCCGCCAGCAGAGACACCGCGCTTTCAACGATGCCGTAGCTGCTGGCCACATCCAGCCGCAGCGCCACCATGCCCACAAAGTGCATGGACCACACCCCGATGCCGCCCAGCGCCACACCGGCCGTCAACGTGGCTGCGCGGTTGAGCGAGCCGTCCTTGTGGCGGATGCGGCGCGTGACCATCAGCGCGATCAGTGAACCAATGAATGCCAGGGCAAACGAGATGGCGACAAGGTGGGGGCGGTATTCAGAAACGACGACGGAGTCCATGGAGAGCAGCCTGAGATGGGGGTGGAGGAGAGTTTCACACCGCATTCGAGGCGATTGAAACCAATTGTTTCTATATTAGACCAATTGGTTATTTTTTGCTCTGAATGGTTATGTTTCAGAAATAAGAGCCCACCCCGGCTTGTTCATGGGTCTTCACATTCGCCTTCCGGAGAAGGCGATGGGGTGGGTCAATCGCCCGCCATCGGGGTTCTCAAGGCAAGGGTGTTCAGCCAGCCGCGCTGCTGGCGTTGGGTCAGAGCTGCAGCAGGAAAGCGCGCAGCATGCGCCAATGTTCCTGGCATGCCTCTGCGGCAGACTGGGCGGCTGCGTTTTCCAGCTGGCGGGCGCGCACGCTCTGGGTCGGGTGGCCCAGGGTGAGCAGCACGGTGGCCAGGCTGTGTGCCAGGCGCCGCAGCGCCGGCCAGTCTTGCGCTGCGCAGGCCGCGTCACCTTGTCGCACGTCGGTAGGGAACTGCTGCAGGCAACTGGCGCGGTAGGCCTTGAACAGAAACTCGTCGCCCGCAAAGTGGGTGGCAATGGCCTTAGCCTCATCGTCGGCGGCTTCATCGGCAGGCGTGGCTGTTGTGGCTGGCGCATTGGCAGGGGTATCCGCCACCAGCGCCAGCGCATCGGTTACACAGGCCTCCAGTTCTGCCACCGATGCAGGTTTGGACAGCATGCGCCACACCTTCATGGCCTGGAGTTGCTCGCGCACTGGCGGCGTCAGGCCCGCGCTGAATACCGCCACCGGAATTCGGCGTTCGTGCACAGGCTCCTGCAGCAGCCGCTGTACCAGGTCAATGCCGGACTCTCCCGGCAGCATGAGGTCCGTGATGATGAGTTCCACACCCCCTGCATGCAGCGCCTGCATGGCGTCAGGCACGTTGGCGCAGGTCACCAGCTCAATGGGAAGTTCCTCCAGCGCCATCTGCACAAAGCGTGCGATGGAGCTGTCGTCTTCCACGAGCAGGACCTTGGGCGCGCTCATGCGGGTACCTGGGCCTGTGGAATGCACGCGGCCAGAGCGCTGGGTAACTCGGCCACCAGCCGGGGCTTGTGGATCACCTTCACACCCTGCAAGGCAAATGCATAAGGCTCGCGCTGTTGCTCGTCGAGCGAGGTGACCACGATGAGGTGGCTGCGCGCAAATTGAGGGTGCGAGCGCAGCGTGGTGATCAGGGTGGCGCCGTCGATGCCCGGCAGCAGGATGTCCACGATCAGCACCTCGGGCTGTATCTGCCCATACAGCGCAAGGCCGGTGATGCCATCGTTTGCCACCTGCAGCTGCACTCCTGGCAGGTGCTGCTGCACGATGAGGCCCACGAGGTTCTGGAAATGGATGGAGTCCTCGATCAGCAGAATTTGTGGTGCACGCCCTTTGGCTGGTCCCACGGGTGCGGCCAGGGGCGGGCGGGCGGCGACCGGAGTGCCGACGGCGGATGCCTGGGCAGCGCCACCGGCGCCATGGGCGGTCATCCAGCGTTCCACCGATGCACGCGAGATGCGGCGGTGCCCGCCAGGGGTCTTCCAGGCCTCAAGTTCGTTGCGGTCCACCATCAGCTGGACCGACCGCACGGCCATGCCCAGCATCTTGGCGACTTCCAGCGTGGTGTAGTGGTCGGCCATGGCGTGCTCCGCGAGGGAATTGTCAGATTGCATAGATCGCGCATTTTCTCCTAATTTTTATTTTTACTCGACTTGCATTTGATAAAAATGATTGATATGATTCAATCAATGGCAAGAAATCACGTTAAAACGTGTTTTTTTGTATTCCAAGCCGATTCCCCGCCCCACAAAGGCTACCGCCATGAAAAAGATCCTGATCGTCGAAGACCACATCGATATCCGCAAACTGCTCAAGATGACGCTGGAGTTTGATGACTTTGAGATCCACGAAGCCGCTACGGGCGATGCGGGCTGGGTGCTGGCGTGCGAGTTGCAGCCCGACATCGTGCTGCTGGATGTGATGATGCCGGGCACCCTGAACGGCCTGGACGTCTGCCGCCGCATCAAATCCGACCCGGGCATGCGCCACACCAAGGTGATCATGTTGACGGCCCGGGTGCAGTCGGACGACAGGGCAGCAGGCTTCGCGGCGGGGGCCGACGACTACCTGATGAAGCCCTTCAGCACCCTGCAGGTGCTGGAAACCATCTACCGCATGGAGGCAGCGCATTGACCTCGCTGCCATTGCTGGAGCCTGCGTCTCAGGTGCCGCCAGACACGCGCTGCTTTGACGAGGCCGCGGCGGCGCAGATGGAGCGGTTTGTGCGCGATTTCGGACGCATGTACCGAGAGCGCAACGAAGCCCTGCGCGAGGTCACCCGCGCGCACCATGCCGCACTGTTGCACCTGTCGGCTGCGGCCGACCTCAAGGACGACGACACCGGCGTGCACATCGTGCGCATCGGCTACCTGGCCGAGGCCCTGGCCCTGGCTCTGGGGCAGACGGTGGGCTACGCACGCATGCTGCGCAAGGCCGCGCCCATGCACGATATCGGCAAGATCGGCACCCCTGATAGCGTACTCAAGAAGCGTGGCAAGCTCATCCCAGAGGAGCGTCAGACCATGAACTGCCACGCTGCGATGGGTGCCGAGATCCTGGGGCGTTCAAACATTCCGGTGTTTCGCATGGCGGCCGAGGTGGCGCTCACGCACCACGAGCGCTACGACGGCCAGGGCTACCCGGCGGGCCTGTCGGGCGAGGCGATTCCTTTGTCGGGCCGCATCACCGCCGTGGTGGATTTTTTTGACGCGCTGACCATGGACCGGGTGTACCGCCCCGCCTTTGCGGTGCCGGTGGCGCTCGAGATGCTGGCGGCCGAGCGCGGCCGTGCTTTCGACCCGATGATCGTGGACACATTTTTGGCGCATGCTGAAGCCATCGATGCGCTGCGGTGCAAGATCACGCAGGAATGTCCGTCTTTTGATGCACTGATCGACGCGCCCTGATCCCCTTTTTTCTGACCGCTCAGCGGCAGGCCACTGCGGGCACGGTGGTGTTATTGATCCAAGGATTCTCAATGATGATGACGATGATGCAGTGGCTGAAACCGTGGGCTTTGACCGTCACCCGCGTGGCGCTGGCCGTGTGTGCGACCAGCGCGCTGGCGGGGCCTGTGGCCGAGCGGGTCCAGAGCCAGTCGGTGTTGCGTGTGTGTGTCTGGCCGGACTACTACGGCGTGACCTACAGACACCCGCGCACGCAGCAACTCGGGGGTATCGACATCGACCTGTCTGCCGAGCTGGCGCGCGACCTCAAGGCCAGGGTCGAATATGTGGACTCTTCTTTTCCCACCCTCATTGACGACCTGAACCAGGACCGTTGCGATGTGGCCATGTTTGCCATTGGCATGCTGCCCCAGCGGATGGAAAAGCTGGCTTTTACCCAGCCCTACATGCGCAGCGACATTTACGGCATCACCACAAAATCCAACACGGTCATCAAGCAGTGGGGCGACATTGACAAGCCGGGTGTGTTGGTGGGAGTGCAGGCAGGCACTTTCATGGAACCCATCATGGCCCAGCGCCTCAAGCAGGCCACGCTGGTGCGCATCCAGCTGCCCGCTACCCGCGAGCGCGAACTGACGGCCGGGCGCATTGACGTGTTCATGACCGACTACCCCTACAGCCGGCGCCTGATGGACAACGCCGACTGGGCCCGGCTCATCGAGTCTCCCGAACCATTTTCGGTGCTGCCCTATGGCTATGCAGTCAAGCGCGGCGATGCCGCCTGGCTGGCCACGGTGGATGCCTTTGTGGCGCGCATCAAGGCCGACGGCCGCCTGCAGCGCGCGGCCTCTCAAAATGGCCTGAACGCCATCGTGGTGCGCTGATATGGCCGACCTCCAGGCGCTTCCCTCGGTCTGGACCAGGCTGCGCGC
>Ga0208124_100125_pt1 | contig 45046 bp, 49 predicted proteins | sample LakWasM104_HOW12_2_FD_183922 | JGI IMG/M metagenome (GOLD analysis project Ga0208124, IMG submission 183922) | Freshwater sediment methanotrophic microbial communities from Lake Washington under simulated oxygen tension - Sediment Metagenome... | ecosystem: Environmental > Aquatic > Freshwater >...
TGACGATAGCGATCAAACTCAGACCACGTCGTTGAAGAGCCACCAGTGATTTGAATGCCGTAAGCAGTATGGATATATTCTGGCGCAGCAGGCGCATGCATGACTTTAATTTTGCTCCAGTCAGCATCTAACTCTTCAGCAATCAGCATAGGCAGCGTAGTCCAAATACTTTGCCCCATTTCACTGTGCGCCAACATGACAGTAATCGTGTTATCTGTACCTATGCGCAAAAAGGCGTTTGGCTTTGGTAGTTTGCTAGCTTCTTCGCTTGCATTGGCCTCAGGAATACCTGGCAGCAAAAAGCGCTTAGCATTGGGAATAGAGAATGCAATCACCAGCCCGCCAACGGCCAATGCAGTGGCTTTAATGAAAGTGCGTCTTGAAATATTTAAAGGTGAGTTCATGGTTGGCTCCTTAAGCTAACTTGTTCGCAGCTTCGTGGATAGCCGCACGAATTCTAGGGTAAGTGCCGCAACGGCAAATATTGCCGCTCATCGCCGCATCAATATCGTCATCTGTAGGTTTCTTATTGCTTGTGAGCAGGGCGGTTGCCGCCATGATTTGACCCGATTGGCAGTAACCACACTGCACCACATCAACGGCACTCCATGCAGCTTGCACGGCCTGACCGACTTTGTCATTTTGCATATGCTCGATGGTGGTAATTTTTTTACCGACAGCCACAGTGACTGGTGTTACGCAAGATCGTATGGCTTGACCATCAAGATGCACTGTACAAGCGCCACATTGCGCCATGCCGCAGCCAAACTTAGTACCTGTTAAGTGCACAACATCTCGTAATGCCCATAATATTGGCATATCTTCTGGTGCATCGAGTTGTACATCTTTACCATTGATATTCAAAGTAATCATGTTGGATTGTCCTTTGTTTGATTTCTACTGATATTCAGAATTTGACATCAGCTTTATTGATATTCGATACTATCTCATAGTGTTAGTGGTCATAGTGTGGAATAATTTGGAATTGATAATTCCAAATAGTGGATCAATTCGATATGCAAAATCAGCTAGACATGCTGCGTATTTTTAAAGTGGTTGCAGAGTCCACAAATTTTAGAGAAGCTTCTAAAAGACTAGGCGTATCGCCACAATCTGTAACGCGTGCGATAAAAGAACTTGAAGAGAAATTAGGCGAGCCGCTTTTTTATAGAAGTACGCGCAATACCAGCATAACCGAATTTGGCAAGCAGATGGTATTGAAAAGTGAGAGCGTGATTGACCAAATGGATGCGCTGTTTCAGCTTAATAAAAGTCCAGATGCTCAGCGAATAGAAGGTTCAGTAAAAATCACCATGCCAAACTCGCTGGGGCGACAATATTTGCTACCAGCGCTCATGGAGTTCATAAAAAATTACCCAGGCATCCAGCTTGACCTAAGATTCTCTGACTTAATCGATAATGTCGTAGCTGATCAGATGGATATTGGTGTGCGCATTGGGTTTTTTGGTGAGAACAGAAACGTTGCAAGGCGGGCGAGAGATATTAAATTTTATATCGTTGGCACTCCAGAGCTTATTGCGAAGTATGGCGTACCTCATCAAGTGAGTGATTTATGTCAGATGCCGCATATAGGCTTAATTGACCAGAACACTGGCAGAATTTGGCCATGGTCTTTTGCAAGTGAACCAGATTGTTTGCCCACTGCTCCCGCATTTATTACCGATGATCCTGAGGCTGAGTTGGAAGCGGTACTGGCGGGTATTGGTTATGGTCAACTTGCGGATCTTCTATGTGCAAAGTATATTCGCACTGGACAATTAGTTTCTGTGTTGCCAGATCAGTCACCTGCGCCTTGGGGTATTTATGTTTATCGTCCACAACGTGGTCCTGTGGCTGAACGTGTCCGGTTGGTGTTTGATCATTTAGTGAAAACGCTAAATGACGTGCAGTTATATTAAGATTAAAGACTTAATTTCTGGGATGTACAATCACAGTACACGTCATTCCTGCCACTAAAGTCATATTTTTAGGTATTTCATCCAGCGTAATTCTAACTGGCACTCGTTGCGACAACCTGACCCAGTTAAAACTGGGATTCACGTTTGCCAGCAATCTTACGTCGGTTGGATTGTCGCGGTCGGTAATGCCGCGCGCAAAGCTTTCTACGTGGCCTTTTAAGACTTGGTTAGAGCTGATTAACCTGATTTCTGCCGGGTCACCTACTTGCATCAACGCGAGTTTGTGCTCTTCGAAATAGCCGTAAACCCAGAATGAGTGTTGGTCTATCACCGCCAGTTTAGGTGTGCCTATCTGGGCAAAATCGCCAGGTCGTACTAATAAATTCGATACCCAGCCATCAACAGGTGAGCGTACAACAGTACGTGATAAATTCAATTTAGCTAGATCTAATTGCGCTAATGCGGCTTCATATTCTGCTCTGGCGCTAGTGGCAATTAGCGAGCTATCTTCACGATTTTCCTGCGAGATGACTTGATCATCAATTTCAGCGCGTCGCTTTGCCTGACCACGTTTCATAGTCAGCTCAACTTTGCGTTGCTCAACCAAGGCCTTTGTTTGGGCAACGGCGGTTTTGTAGTGTTCAGTATCCACTGTAAACAGCACATCGCCGCGATGCACGAATTGATTGTCTCGCACGGCTACCGAGGTGACTAAACCGTTCACATCAGGTGCGATATTCACGATATCAGCCCTCACTCTGCCGTCACGTGTCCATGGCGAGTCCATGTATCGCACCCAAAGCATGCGGCCAAGAATAATAGCGGCAATCACGAGTGTCAGCGTAATTGATAATCGAATCAGTTTTTTGCTAAGGTCGTTCATTTTTCATTCCTATTAGTAAATCCAAAGCCCACTCAAGGCGAACATGCAACCAAAAGCCGCTAATCTAAACAATGCTGGATACCAAATATAGCGGTATAGCTGATAGCGAGTAAGTAACCAATCTATGATGAGTGAGCCGCAGCTTGCGGCCAAAAAGCCAAATAATAAGGTGGGTACTAGCGCATCAAGGAGTGCTATTTCACGTGGCATGGTTAATTTTTCTCCTTAGTAACTAGAACAGATTCCTTATCCAGTAATGCGCTATGAATAAAGTGCAGCATAGAAAGCGCTTGGCGTCTAAGCTGGTGTGCCGCTTCAGGCATGGCAATATCGGTGGAGATATCTGTAGCGATATTTTCGATGGCATTCTCGATAGCTTTCAAAGCTTTTATGCGTAGCCCTTCAGTTGGTGTTTCATACAGTGCCGCAATAGCTTCAAGACTCGTCAACAAAAGCTCAGAAAAATATGGATGATTAATTTCAGGTTTAAGCTCTCGTAGTGCAATCACGGCGTGACCAATTTCAAGCGTGGATAACAGCCAGTCAATCACCAATCTATCTTGCTCTTGTGCGACACGTTGCGCGCTACCTGCGCGTTGTACCAAATCGAAAGCGGCATTTTCTAGCTGAACGCGCTTCATCAATAATGGGCTGCGGCATGCGCTGACAATTAGCCCACGCAAAGTCGAAGCAATGCGTCGCCTAGACCATGCACTGCTACTAATATCAATGAGGCCATACATCACACCAGAAACAAGTACCGCCAATAAATCTGCAATCGCATCGTTAATAAAAGTAACGGGATTGGCGTTATACGCACTATTAAAGCCAATGTGCATTAAAAACACGATAAAAATACCGGAACCAACGACTGCAATTGAAGGCTTGGTTGTTAACCAACTAGCAAAGAGTATGGTTGGGGTCACCGCCAGCGCCAGCATCAAAAAGCCCTGTGCTTGAGTGATTAAATGAAAATTACAAATATAAGCCAGAATAGTCCCGATAATCGCGCCTACCATAAACTGCTTGATGGTTTGGTTTGGCGAAGGGGAGGTCGCAAAAAGTGTACTGGTAATCACACCAATAGTGATGGCTTCAATACCAGAGCGCCAGTCAGTCAATAGCCATAAAGCCGTCATAATGCCTAGCGTCAAAGTGCCTCGCACACCAGCTAAAGCAACTGCTACTGGGTCAAAATGCATTTCTAGCTTGGGTGGCGCTACCATCTCCTCGGTAGCTGACTTATGCTCGTTATAATTTACAGATGAGTAAGTAACAGCATACGCATGCAGTTCATCCGCAAGACGCTGTAATAATTCAGCACCAGTTTCAAAGTCCAGAAATTCGTGATCTCTCATCTCCTGAGGTAACTGTATTCTGTAAACAGTCATATTTTGAGTAAAAGTGCTGCGGAAAGAATTAAGCTGTTTTGTGACAAGCGCCGCCTCTTGTTCATTTTGTGCGCTTTTTCCATCAAGCGTAATCGCCTCACTTAACTGTCTATACATAGCTGTTAATGCTTCACCAACTTCAGGGTGACCATTGTTTCGTTGACGGCGTAGCAGCTCTTCTAGTGCATGGAAAGTCGTTGCCACAGCCATGAACTCGTTATTCATTTCACTGATACGTAAGCGATTGTGTTTAGCGCCGTCATTTTCCATGATGGCAGAAGCGCGAAAAGATTCCAGGCTATAAATGTCGCCTATAAATCTTAATAGCACTTGCTTTGAGCTTTTAGTCGAGACTGAGCTTTGTGCAGTCGTGCGCAACAAATCAGAAAAGTCACTGAAACGCTGCCTTACCTTAGTCTGTATGGCATCCCAGATACGTTGCGGAAAAACTAAATCGCTGACCATGGTTGCACATATCAGCCCTATCAGTATTTCTGAAATTCGAGTGACCGCGATATTAAAGGTGAGTTCTGGGCTGATAGCAGTAGGCAAACCAACTATACAAAGAGTGTAGCCTGCCAATACAAATCCGTAAGATTGGTGGTTACGATAAACCATAGAACCTGCGGTACATAAACCTATCCACAACGCCATACTCAGTAGAAATAACACACGTTCTTGAGCAAACAAAGCTACGAGGATGAGTGATACGACAATGCCAACTAATGTACCCAATAAGCGGTAATAGCTTTTGGCGAATACCATTCCAGAACGCGATTGCATCACAATCGCCACTGTCAGCATGGCCGTGCGTGGTTGATCTAGTTCAAACCTTAGCGACAACCACATTGCGAGTAAGCTGGCTAATAACACTTTTAGCAGATAGCCAAACACAGGCGCATCTTCATTTAGCCAATCACTCAATGCGGCTCTGCTAGTCACAAGCAGTCTATTTCTTCTACCTTTCATTAATTGCAAGACACTCATGGCAAGGGCATCGCCTTAACTGTAGTTTCATCAACTGTGCCACCGCCAAGCGCCCGCATCAAGCCAGCATAAGCATCTAATCGAACGGCTTGTAGCTGAGTGCGTATTTCTTGCTGATGAATGACTACGCTATTGGTATCCAGCACATGCTGGAAGTTGCTTAACCCGCCGCTATAACTTACTTCAGCTAAATGGTGCGCTTTTTTGGCTGATGCTAACGCCATCTCAAGTTCTTGGATTTGTTTGCCATTCGACTGCATGATGACCAGCTGATCTGAAACATCTTGCAAGGCTTTAACGAGAACAGAATTGTAATTTTCTACGGCATTATCGTAGCTCGCGGTTTTAGCAGATAAATTTCCACGTCTTCTTCCACCATCAAATATCGGCAATGAAATAGCAGGGCCGGCGCCAGCAATGCCCGCAGCAGTGCTAAGCAGTTGACCAAAGCCAAGTGCCTGAAAGCCAATAAATCCCATCAAGTTAATATTTGGATAAAAAGCTTTCTTTGCACCTTCAATATTTTCTTGCGCGGCTTCCACATGTAAACGATGGGCTAGTACATCTGGTCGACGTCCGATTAGGTTAGCTTGTAATGTGTCCGGCAGTCCAGCGCTAGCTTCCAGTGTCATAGATGGGCGACTGATGCTGTCACCAGCACCAGGTCCTTGACCTGATAATGCGGCTAATTGATTGCGTAACAGTTTAATGCGCTCGTCAATCGCTTCAATTTTTGCTCTTGCCAATGGCAGCGGAGTTTCAGCTTCACTGACCTCCATCTCAGTTCCCAGCCCAGCTTTCACACTACGTTGCTTAATGGCTACGCGCTGTTTGACTTCATCCAAGTATTCTTCAGCAAGGTCACGTAATTGATATTCCATCGCTAATTGAACATAGCTTCTAGTCACAGCATTCACGAGTTCAAGTTTAACTTGCTGAACTTCTAACTTGCTTGCATTCGTTTCATTAACCGATGCATTCCAGATGCTTTCCTGCCTGCCCCATAAATCAAGGTCATAGGCGATAGATGCTGTCATTTTGTTATCCCAATCCCAATTGCCCGCTGATGGCGGGGGAATGAACTGCAACTCGGTAAAACGTTGACGAACTGCGGAAGCATCACCACCGATATTAGGTAATGTTTCGGCGTGCATGCTGTCGGCATAAGCTTGAACTAGGTTAACGCGACTTTGTGCCATGTGCAATGTAGGGCTGTTGCTCACGGCTTTATCAATGAGGGCATTGAGCTGCGGATCATGATATGCCTTCCACCAGTCTACTGTTGGCCATTCAATATGCGTAGCGGATGCTATAGTCTTGCCAGACTTCAATGTAGCAGCCTGTGTATTTTTTGCTGTAGGGTTTATACCAGACATGCTGATGCAGCCTGCCAATGAAATCATCCAACCCGCCAACACGATATTACGTGAGGTGCGAATGAAGGTGCTTTTATTAAATTTGTGAAATTTAAACATGGGTATTTATTTAGTACGGTTCCGAACAATATGGGTAAAAAAACTAACTGCCTATTTCATTACATCAAGGCCAGACGCCAGAACGTTAACATTAATCAGCAAGCTTGCTCTCTGGTCAGCATCAAGGAGTGACATGAGTGCGCTGACTTTTTTATAGTAATCTGGCAAAACCATATCTAACTTTTGTTGGCCTGCATCAGTGAGTTTAATGAGTAGTTTTCTGCGATCAACATCGTCTGTAATTCTGGTGACCAGACCTTCTCTCACCAGCCCATCAATAAATCCCGTCATTGTGGCTTTAGTGACACCAGCTTTTTCAGCTAGATCTGTAGGGGTAGAAGTTAGATCATCTTGACGCATCAGCAACACAAGCACCCACCAGCGCCCTTGTAGAAGCTCATGTTTAGCTAGCAGTTTATCGAGTGCGGTAGAAATGTCGGAGCTTGCACGAAGCAAGTTCACAAAATCAGAAATAGCTGCGATGTCAGCGTCTGGATAACGCTTCACAAACTTTTCTAAGCTTTTAGAGGTAGGTAATTCTTTGAGTAATAACATAGTACGGATAATGATAATATGGTTCCGTACTTTAATGCAAGCTCAATATTAATAAATAGGTATTTTTATTAATAATATTTAAATACTGCTATTTAGTTAGAGCAGCAAGTTTAAATTGACGCACGTATCAACGTGATTGCTGCATTTTTAGCGCGGCTTGCGGCACCTGATCCTGGGCTTAATCTTTCAACTAAGGCAGCACCTTCAAACAGGATAGTGAGCTGCTGGCCTAATGCTTCAGGATCTTTTGCACCAGCTGTTGCTGCAATTTTAGATAAATAGCCTTGTAGCTCAACGGCTAAAACTGCTGAATACTGGTTGATTGGGTGATCAGGTTCGGGAAACTCTACAGCCGCAATATGAAATGGCAGACCATGAAACTCAGGCGTCATAATCCATTGCTCAACGAGCTCGCATAGTGAAATCAATATCTCAAGTGAAGTCGCTTTTTTAGAGACTAGGCTAGAATTTAACCATTCATAGAACCTATCTGACTTTTCTCTAAGATAAGACGTAATCAGTAGATTTTTGCTAGGAAAGTGCTTGTAAAGCGTGGCTTTAGCAATGCCTGCCTCAGCAATGATGGTATCTACCCCAGAAGCCTGAATGCCTCGGGATTCAAATAGATTGGTTGCAGTTGCTAGTATTTTATCGCGCATTTTCATATTCGCTCCTTATAACCTATTTCCAGTGGAAACTACCGGATGCATGAGTTCCTGTGGATATAGGCAATTAACGTAACCTAAAGCAAGTCTTAGATTTTCTACATGCTGTACTTCAACAATCCCTTTATTTACAAACATCAAAAAGGCTTGTCTTTGTTCTGGCGGTAACATTGCCGCTTGCGGTAACTGGCAAGTACCGCTTTTCATTTTGTTGTAAGCAAGTAACAGCGTACTCATGGTGACTGGGTCCGTGCCCCTTGCAGCAACTTCAGTCGCAACAGCCTCTGTTGCTAATATCTGTGAGCTATCATCCATGTGATGCGTTTTAGAGATTGGCACTGTTGTTAAACTCAGGCAAATCAAGATAGCCGCAGTGAGAAGGCCTAATGAAAATAAGCGTTTATTTTTTTGAGCGCTTAAAAAGCTTTGTATCGATTGATTTACCAATATCCATGCTTTATCAGAACCAGTTTGTGATTGCACCTGAATTGCACCTATTGTCAAAAAAAGTAGCTGGTCATAAATAGTTTCAGGGTATTTGACCGAGGCTTTATTGATAGCTACTTGAATCAATTCTTTAAGGGCATTCACGTCATCAAGTGTTAAGTCTAAAGTTTTACCATTGATATTTTTATTAGAAATTCTTTCTAAATTCCATCGGCTCAATTGGCTTGAAAGCCTCAATAGGTGGGCATTAGAGGTTCTTTTATACGAGGCTAAGTTCTTTAAAAAGCCTAATGAACCTAGAAAGCCTAGGTTCAAGAGTCTCAGACTCTCAGTTTGAAAACTATGAGTTTGGTTCAATGTAAATTACCCCTAAAAATTTACTTGCATATTTCAGAACTCTTCAAGTAGACTGTAAATAAATGAACAGACCTGTCTGAATATTACATTAACAATGAATAAAATGCAATCGCAAAAAGAAATCGCAAAAGCAACGCAAGAACAAACCAAACGTACCCTTTAAAAATTTATTTTACATAGGATTATATATGCATATAGCAACTCACGATATTCAGCTGACCGACTGGCGCAGCCATGCTTTAAAGCTGGAAAAGGAAGTACAGAAAGTGATTGTAGGGCAGGATAAAGCCATACGTTTGATGAATATTGCCATATTTGCACGTGGGCATGTGTTGCTGGAAGGTGGTGTTGGCGTTGGTAAAACGACATTGCTGCAATCTATCGCCAGATGTATTGGCGGTGCATATGAGCGTATTGAAGGCACAGTAGACCTGATGCCAAATGACCTGATTTATCACACCTATTTGGGTGAGGATGGTCGACCAAAAATTGATGAAGGCCCGTTGTTACGTGCAGGTGAAAATCTATCTGTATTTTTCTTCAATGAAATCAATCGCGCACGTCCGCAAGTGCATGCTTTGATGCTGCGTGTGATGGCCGAACGTCATATCAGTGCATTCAAAAAAGAATACCGGCTGCCACACATGGTGGTTTTTGCCGACCGTAACCAAGTCGAGAAAAATGAAACTTTTGAGATTCCATCGGCGGCACGCGATCGCTTTATGATGGAAATTCCGATTGATATTCCAGCTGATAGAGAGTTGCGTAAAGCATTGATGTTTGATGTGAAGTTCCAACATGCAGAAAGTCTGACTAAACAGGTTGAGTCAAACGTGTTGCAATTTGACCAGTTGAATGCGTTCTCAGATGTGCTGCAAAGCCATATCAAATCTAGTGACGTATTGGAAGAATATGCCTTGGATTTATGGGAATCTACTCAAAATCCAGAAAAATTTGGCATTAAGCTCGATAGCGTTGATGTGAATCGTTTAATACATACGGGCGCTAGTCCGCGTGGCATGGGGATGTTGCTCAAAGCCGCACGTGTTAATGCTTGGTTAATGAACCGCGACAGTTTATATCCTGAAGATATTCATGCAGTTTTCCATGAGTTAATCGCGCACCGATTAGTATTCAACAGCATGTATGAAAATCGCAGAACGCAGTTGGCGCGCGAGCTCACCACGCAGATTTTAAGTACGGTAGCAGTACCTTCACAAGCTAAATCAGTTCAAGCAAAAGCAGCATGATTCCAGCTTACGCTAAACCGTTTTATTACCAAATTCCATGGAAGTCTAGCAGCATCCATTTTGGTGAGCACCGAGGCACACAGCGTGGCTTAGGTTTTGAATTTAAAGGGAATGTCCCTTTGATTGATTATCCTGATGCTAGGCGTGTGGACTTGCGCCAAACGCTGCGCGACCCCTATGAACAGGTGCAGGTGAAGTTGTTCAATCAAGACAATACCACGCCAATTTTTGCCGTTTGCGATTTATCAAGCTCTATGCAGTACAAGGGGCAAGGTCGAAAATTAGACTTAGCAAAAGAAATCGCGGCATCAATTGCCTATTCAGCCTTTGATAAAAGTGATGTGTTTAGCTTTATTGCTTACAACAGACATGTGATTGAAGATCTTACGCTGAGCTTAAGTCATCACGTGCATCAGTCATTTGAAGTGATAGAGCGGCTTGGCGAATACAAAAAGATGCACGTTGGTTCTGAAGGCATACTCGAAGTGCCAGAGTATTTGAGTCAAAACAGAGGTTTGGTATTTTGGATTTCAGACTTTCATATGCCAATGCCTATGATTGAGCAGGCTTTAAATGCGATGTCTGCGCATCAAGTGATTCCTATCGTACTTTGGGATGATCACGAATACAAAAAACTGCCCAAGTTTGGCTTCGGCAACATGGTCGATCCTGAAACTGGTTTGAATCGCACTATTTTCTTTCGTGAGGCAATCCGAGCACAATTTGAGGATGCTTTTGCAGAAAGAAAACTGGCACTGGAAGCTTTATTCACACGTTTTGACAGTCAGGCGATTTATATCATTGGCAAGTACGACCCAGATGTGATGTCACATTATTTTGAACAGATGATGGCTTAAATGAAGAGAATGATGAAAAACTCAATAATGAAATCAATGATGATTGTCAGCTTGTCGCTGTTCGCGTCACTGGCGTTTGGGCAGGCAACTGATGTCAAAATTCTAAACGCGACCAATCCGCCCACTAGCAATAACATACAAATGGGTGATGTGTTAAGCCGCAGCATAGAAGTTGAAGTGGACGCCGCCTACCAACTACCTAAAACTTCATTACCGATGAAAGGCGAAAGTAGGAATGGCATTGAGCTACGTGATATCAGCGTGCAAACATCTAAAGGCAGCAGCACAAGTATCTATAAAATCACACTAAGTTATCAAGTGTTTGTAAGCGCGGCAAAACCTATAGTCATGCAGTTACCTGATGAGCATCTAGCGCTTATAGGGGGCGCAAAAGCATTATCGATTGATATTCCTGCATGGAAATTCTGGTACGCACCACTGGTTGCAGAAGGCATTACTAATGCAAAAGATAATATGCAGCCACAGTCTAAGCCTGTGCTGATTGATTTGAATATGCATCGTAGTCGGCTTTGGGCAGCGTTGACTTTGTTAGTCACAGGCTTGCTGGGTCTTGTTTATGTGAATGCAGATAAGCGATGGTTGCCGTTTATGAATGGGGCGTTTGCTCAGGCTCATCGCAATATTAAAAAGCTAGGTCATGAGCAAGCTGCTAATAAGAATGCCTTGATGTATATGCATCAAGCATTTAATAAAATTTACGGTGCAAACCTCTTTGCTAACGAGCTAGAACACTTTTTAGCGGCTAATCCAAAATTCTTGAAAATGAAGCAGGAAATCACTCAATTTTTTGAGCATTCGAATGCAGCATTATTTGCCAATCAATCAGCAAACGCTAACCAACTACAACAGCTTAAAACACTTAGCAAGCGTTTAAGAGATTGTGAGCGGGGCATTTAATGACTCTATTGCAACCATGGGCACTATTGCTGCTGCCACTTGTAGTCGCGCCGTTTGTGTTTAAAAGCCATCAAGGTCAGCTGTATTCTTGGCTTGAAATTATGCCGAAAGACAGGGTTTCCGAAATCGCAAACCTCGTTGTAAAGACGATTACTTCACTAATTTTATTAAGTATTATCTTGGCGTTGGCTTCGCCTCAAGGGGCGAGTAGAAAAGAGCAAAAAGTAGGTAAGGGCGCACAAACAGTTTTAGTGATTGACCGCAGTGTGAGTATGGATCATCCATTCGCTGGGCAAACCACTAGCGGTCGCGCTGCAGAAATTAAATCCGCAGCCGCACGAAGACTGATTACTGACTTTATCGACTCTCGTCCAGATGACATGATGGGCGTGGTGGGTTTCACTAACTCAGCGCTATATGGCATGAAAATCACCACGAACCGCGATGCTATCCATGCGGCCATTAATGCCGCGACTGGCTCTGCGCTGAATCAAACCAATATTGGTGCGGGAATTACCGAGGCAGTTAATCTGTTCGATAACATTCAAAGCTCTGGCTCGCGGGCTGTGATATTGCTGTCGGATGGGGCAGGTAAGTTAAGTCCGCGTGTGAAGCTAAAAATCTCACAATACTTTATTGGCAAGAAGCTGAATCTCTACTGGATTGTGTTACGCGAGCCTGATGACATCAGCATATTTACCAAAGAGACCTACAGCGAAGACAAAGTACCTGATTCCATTGTGCTGGATCAATATTTTAAATCCCTCAAAATCAAATATAAGGCGTTTGAGGCGGATAACCCAACGGCACTGCAGTCAGCTCTGCAATACATCGACTCTAAAGAGAAAAATATGATTCAGTATACGGTGAGCATTCCTGGGCATGATTACTCGAATAACCTCATCGTGCTTGCGTTGGTATTAAGCCTGCTGATATTAGTCATTAAAAACCTAAAGGTACACTCATGGTAAAACATATCAAAAATAACAATGTGGTATTTGGGGCATTTCTAGTTATTGGCTTATTAGGTACGGCTTATGAAGCTTATCAAATACATCACATCACAAAGGTGAATCAGACGGTTGCAGCGGGGCAATTAGTGACTGATGATGCTTATCCGTATTTGCAAAAATTTACAGCAGCTTATGACCAAGGCAATAAAAAAGACTATAAACACGCCGTACAAACCTACGGACAACTTTTAGAGACGCAGCCGTCGTTACATGATCAGGCGAAGATTCAATACAACATCGGCAACAACCTGTTTGTATTTGGCTTGATTCGTAGAATTAATGATGACGGCACGCTGCAAGATGAAGCGCGCTATGCCTACACGCAAGCAAAAATGGCTTATGAGCAGTCGTTGAGAATTGACCCACAAGACCGTTCAGCGAAGTTTAATCTAAGCCTATTGCATTCGGTGATGGCGAACAACATGAAGCCAGCGCCTAAAGACCAGTCTACCATGGAACTTAGCAATTTGCCGATAGGTTTGCCATGAAAAAAATACTACCATTTTTAAAAGATAATCATGAAACGCTGCTTTATGTAGCTGCGTTTGGTTTGCTGTTATTAGCGCTTTTAAAGCCAGATATTCAACTTAAGCAAGAGGTGCATAATTATTTGCTAGTGGCTGATGTGTCACAAAGCATGAATGCAGAAGATGAAAAGCTGAATAATCAGCCAGTCAGCAGATTAGCCTACACGCGGCAACTCATGAAAAAAGTTGTGCAAACCTCGCCTTGCGGCACCTACTTTAGCGTGGGTATTTTCGCCTCAGATAATGTCGCCTTGCTGATAACACCGCTAGAAGTATGTACAAATCTAGATGTGATTACAGATTCGATCGATCACTTGGAATGGCGCATGGCATGGAAAGGTAATAGTCGTTTAAGCTTTGGTGTGCGCGCGGCAGCCAATACTTTTGACTCATTAAACGTGCCTGCGCAGATGCTATTTTTTACGGATGGCGATGAAGCGCCAAGAGTCAATGTGACCATCAAGCAAGATTTGAGTGGTATTCAAATTGGTAAAAACTTTGTGTTTGTAGGCGTTGGCGGCAATACTAAAGTTGGCGTGCCAAGATTCAACTCTGCGAATAAACGTGTTGGCTACTGGCCGATTAGCGACAACAATAATGCAGGGGCTGTAGGGGTCACTTATTCTGACCCTAGCCAAGATGAGCCTGATCCTTCCGTGGCATCGGCTGAATATGACCGTTTTCTATCTCAGCTTGAAGGCGATTATTTAACCTCGCTCGCAGGGGAAATTAAGGCTAAATATATCAAAGGCCAAGACAACTCCGCCTTTTATGATTTTGTGCAAAAGCAAAAACCAGCAGCTAGTTTTGTGACCTCTTATTCTATGCGATGGGTGTACCTACTGCTGGCGATACTTTTGATACTCTCAACATTTGTACCGAATATTTTAGCTAGATCAACATTTGGAGCACGGTTTAATTTTTAACTCTAATGATGAGTAATATTAAATAATGACTCCTCATAAAATTTTTTATCAATAGTTATGGCGAAGCCGCGCATCATCTAGAAAAACTTAAGTGGTTGCAGCGCCAGGTATAGGCTGAGCGCGCTTCTGGATTCCCTGCTGAATAAACCATGTCAGGACGGCGGTCACAATTGTCGTCCCGACGACGATATAACCGACCCAAGCAAAGTGCTGCAACTTTCCATCTGCTCCGATCGCGACAATGTGACCAGCTAGGATTGAAGCAAAACCGCCCGCAAATTGCTGAATAGAGGCACTGACCGCGTTGAATGAGCCGCGCTTAGTTGTTTCCGGAACAGACGTTACTAATGCCTGAAACGGAATCATCCGAGAGAATATGCCGATAAACATTAAGACGTTGACGATGATGACTGTAGTGAATGGGACTGTTCCTAAATGGGTGTAGATCATCACCATAATCATGGTGACAAGGCTGCCCACCATAAACACTGGAATTTTGCCAAACGTATCAGCTGCCTTGCCGACTAGCGGCCCCACAAATATTGTACATAAGCCAGTAATCAAATAGATTGTCGGCAAGTGTTCAATACTCACTCCCAAGTTATTGACTGTGAATACACTGCTGAAAGGCATGAGCATAAATCCGCCCGTCGTTAATAATGCAGTCGTCGCAAAGGCTGTTAGATGGCGCGGATCAGAAAGCGTATTGAGCAAATGTGTAAATGCGCTGTGCTCCTGAGGCGCTTTGAGGTGCTCAACAACGGGCTGCATGCGCCACATAATGATGATGCCTCCAATAGCACCGAACGCTGCCATGGCTAAAAAAGGTGCATGCCAAGTCCAGCGATTCGACAAGTAGAGTCCCACTGGTAATCCTAATACCTGACTTGCTGCAAACGCCGTTTGAATGACGCCCATCACACGGCCACGCAATTGCGGGGCGAAGAGGTCAGTTGCAATCGCAAGAACGACTGAACCAATAACGCCGCCGAAGATTCCAGTGACGATGCGCGCCAGCAGTAACATTGGAAAAGTTTGGGCTAAGCCACACCATACGGTGGCGGCAACAAAGCCAGTATAAAAGACCAGCAATATTTTCTTACGGTCATAGCGGTCAGCAAACCCTGCCATTAATAGCCCGCTGATACCTGCACTAAATGCGTATGCCGAAACAATCATGCCAAACTGGCGCGGGCTAATTTCCATCGCAGGCATAATCAGCGCACCGAGCGGCGACATAATCATAAAATCAAGAATGACGGAGAACTGTAAAAACGCTAACAGCCCCATGACAAAGATTTGATAGCGAGTAAATTCGGGTTTTTGTTGTACGTCAACGTGAGTCATATATTGATTATCAATTCGTAAAATATTGTTCGCTAGTTAAGCGTAAGTTATCCATATGATGAAGTAGGCTAGAGGGGGCTAACACTTCCCATCACCTACATTACCAATCAAACGGTGAAGCAAAGCGACCAGCTGTTCGATCTCGCTGTCATCAAATCCTACTAATGCCTCTTGATTACCTTGAGAAAGAATGGCTCGAACAGGTGAGAATAAGCTAATAGCTTTATCAGTGAGTGAAATAAGACTACTTCTTCCATCGTTCGGATCAGCCTCCCTGCGAATAAGGTCGTCGCGCTCCATGCGGGAAAGTAGCTGGGCCATGCTAGGCTGCTCGACGTTGGCTAGTTGCGCCAACTCTTTTTGCGTAAGCTTTGCACCATCCTTTAAAGCGACAAGCACGGGGAACTGGCTAGTACTGATGCCGATATCTCGTAATTTTGCATCCGCTCTCCGTGCAAGTGCTCTTGCTGCGTGAGAGATGAGTATTGAGGGCATCGTTTTCGGCTGCCAACTTTCTGATGATTCTGACATTTATTGACTATCCTGCTTAATGGTGGATATATTATATAGGCTCCTATGCATATTGTATAGGAGCCTATATATAATTAATGGAAATTATTTCTTCATAACATTTCGGCGCTATTTAAACGGTGCAATTCTCATTTCGCAGCACTATGTTGGTGCGGACAACTATGAATTACAAGATCGTCAATTTTGTGATGAGTTATTAACTATATGATTTAGAAGGAAAGTAATTTTTATTAATAGCTGGCATGCTGATTGCTTATAAGTAATCAGCGAGAAAGCGGTGAGTGTTTACTAACCGCTGAAGTTCACAAAGATGACTAGGGTTCCGGCTTTTATTTTATAAAGGTGTCTGGTCCGAGAGTTGTCGGCCAATCAACATGTGGCTACACGGAGGGATAAAAGCCCGGGAGGAAGCGTTTATATAAATGCCGCCTTCTCGACTTTTTACCAACCTAGGAGCCAGCCATGCAAACTACAAGTTTTATCAAACGTTTTTCTGCACGTACTGTATTAACTGCCACTGCATTTACCGCATCTTTACTATTCACAAATTTATCTAACGCTGCTACCCCTCTAAAGGTCGGTTACAGCGATTGGCCGGGTTGGGTCGCATGGCAAGTGGCGATTGATAAGGGCTGGTTTAAAGAAGCTGGTGTTGATGTTCAATTTGAGTGGTTTGATTACGTTGCCTCTATGGACGCTTTTGCTGCAGGAAAAATTGATGGTGTCACTGTCACCAATGGCGATGCGCTTGTTACTGGTTCAGGTGGCGCAAAAAATGTCATGATTCTTTTGACTGATTACTCTAACGGCAACGATATGATCGTTGCTAAGCAGGGCATTAAAAGTCTAAAAGATTTAAAAGGTAAAAAAATCGGTTTGGAAACTGGTTTTGTTGAGCATCTATTACTGCTTAACGGTTTAGAAAAAATTGGCATGAAAGAGTCTGATGTCACCATCGTCAACACCAAAACCAACGAAACCCCACAAGCATTAGCTTCAGGTGATTTGTCTGCTATTGGCGCATGGCAACCAAATTCTGGTGAAGCTATGAGTCGCGTTCCTGGCGCTAAACCAATCTACACTTCTGCAGATGAACCTGGCCTTATCTATGATGTATTAACGGTTAGCCCAACTAGTCTATCTAGCCGTAAAGCTGACTGGAAAAAAGTGATTAAAGTGTGGGACAAAGTTGTGATGTACATCAATGACCCTAAAACTCAACCGGATGCAGTAAAAATTATGGCAGCCCGCGTTGGTATTAAACCAGAAGCTTATTTACCCTTATTAAAAGGCACTAAGTTGCTCAGCCTAGAAGAAGGTAAAAAAGTATTTGTTAAGGCTCCTGGCTTTAAGTCTCTGTATGGCTCATCAAAAATCTCCGATGACTTCAATGTGAAATACGGCGTGTACAAAAAACCAATGGATATACAAAAAGCGATAGATCCATCATTGCTAGCTAAATAGTCTGACCGTTTAGTTTTGAATATCGATACTAATAAAGTAAATAGATTGGTTGCAGAATGAGTCTAGAGTCTTGGTTTGCTGTGCGTCGGGAGTTGTCGCCGCGTAGGCAAAAATTATTGGGTTTAGGCTCGTTTCTGTTGCCTTTGCTAATTTGGTGTGTAGTGAGTTATGTGCCGTTTGTATGGCATCCGATGGTGTTAGTGAGTAAGCCAGGAGATGTCGATTATTTTCAGGTGGACATGCTGGTGGATAAGGCCTCATTTAAGGAGGAATCCGCCAACATGCAGGCTGCTGGCAAGGCGATTCCGGAAGGCAAGCCTGCCAACCCCATCTACTTACCTGCACCACATGAAGTTGCAAAAGCATTGTATACAGGGTTTACAACAGCGCCTGAACAACGCGATGGTAAATGGCTACATGAAAGTCTTTGGCACAGTATTCAAATTATATTTTGGGGATTTTTTATCTCATCATTGATTGGTGTTCCCATCGGCATTTTATGTGGAACTTACAGTGCGGTTTCTAGATTAAATGAGCCTTTCATTGAGTTTTTTAGGTATTTGCCTGCACCTGCATTCGGTGCGCTAGCAGTCGCTATTTTGGGAATTTATGATGGTCCGAAAATAGCCATTATCGTGATTGGTACTTTATTTCAGCAAATTCTGATTATCGCTAATACCACACGTAAGCTCGATTACTCTCTGCTAGAAGCTGCGCTAACACTAGGCACCAGTAAATTTAAACTCATGATGCACGTGGTTATCCCTGGTATTTTGCCAGAGCTTTATCGTGACCAACGCATTCTATTAGGCTGGGCTTGGACTTATCTGATAGTGGCAGAGTTGATCGGTACATCATCAGGCATCACATGGTTTATCACACAGCAGGCACGGTATCAGCATTTTGATAATGTTTATGCGGCCATCATCATCGGCGTGATTGGCTTAGGCGGCGATTTAATTCTAGCTTGGCTAAGTAAGCACCTGTTCCCATGGGACAGGCCTGCGAATAAAGAGTAAGGGCGTATATGGACATAAACACTAATTTACCCAGTTATTTAGAGCAATCTGAAGCCGTTAAGAGTCGCTTTGATAGGCTCAAACAGCGCGAAGTGATTTTAGAGGTGAAGCAGCTAGGTAAAGTTTACAAAACTGCAAAAGGTGAAGTGACCGCTTTAAATAACATTAACTTTAAAACGCATAGACGAGAATTTGTGTGCGTGATTGGTCCATCAGGTTGTGGCAAGTCAACGTTAATTCGCATTTTGGCCGGCTTGGAACCACACACTTCTGGTGACGTTTTACTGGATGGCACGCCTGTTACAGGGCCAGGACGCGACCGAGGCATGGTATTCCAAGGCTACACTTTATTTCCGTGGCTAAGTGTTAAAAAGAACGTCATGTTCGGCTTGGAAATGAATGGTTCCAGCGCCGATGAAGCTGGTAAAGAAGCGGATTTGTGGCTGGAGTTAGTTGGCTTAGAAAAATTTGCAAATGCCTATCCGCATGAGCTTTCTGGAGGCATGAAGCAGCGTGTTGCTATTGCACGTGCCTTGGTCAATCAACCGCGGATTTTGTTAATGGATGAGCCTTTTGGTGCATTAGATGCGCAATCTCGCGCCAAGATGCAAACGCATTTGCTTGAAATCTGGCGCAATGTCGATGTGACTATTTTGTTTATTACGCATGATTTGGATGAGGCCATATTTCTGGCAGATAGAATTCTTGTACTCAAAGCACACCCAGGCGAAGTACAAGAGTTGATTGAAGTGCCTGTGCCGAGACCACGAAGCGCCAGAGATTTTACGAGCCCAGAGTTTTTAGCTACTAAGGCTAGGCTAGAAGCGCTAATCCACCCGCCAAAAACACTGGCTGAAAAGGATGCTGAAGATGAAGCCATCACTCAGCGAATGATTCGTTTTGTAAACGTTGAAGATAATGTGGAGTGATAGATAACATGTTTTGGTCTCAACTCACATGGGCAGAATTGCCAGCAAAAATAGCAGAAGCGAATCAAGCTGCCATTTTACCGATTGGCGCTACCGAACAGCATGGGCCGCACATGGGCTGTGGTATGGATTATGTTTTAGCAGATATTTTATGTAGTGCCGTATCAACAGTAACCAATGTGCCTATGCTACCAACCATGCCCTATGGCTGTTCCATTGGGCATAGCCAGCGCTGGCCGGGTACTTTGGCAATTCAGCCAATCACCTTGATCAATATGATGAAGGATATTGGCGACTGGGCTTATCACAGTGGAATTCGTCGCTTGTTTATTGTGAATACTCATGTCACCAATGCCGCGCCGTTACGATGTGCTTTAGAAATGCTGCGCGCAGAGCACGATGACATGATGGTCACAGTTATTAATTCTGCCCATATTAGCGAGCGAGTGAGACAGTTTCATCATGCTGATGGCGACGACTGGCATGCAAATGATGCGGAAACTTCGCTGATGCTTGCCACTGCGCCTCATATGGTACGTAGTGAGTTATTAAATTTTGCCGATGACCCAGACCGCACAGAAGGCTTGGTTTTCTCCCACCCTGTGAACCGCACTAGTACAAATGGTGTGACTGGCACCCCCAGCATTTCGACGACTGAAAAAGGTCAGGAATGGTTTCAATGGATGGTAGAAGACCTCAGTAAATTAATTCAACAAGGTTTAAAAGAAACACCCCCTTTAGCAAATTCTTATTTTTCTAATCACACGCAATAGAAAAGAGTTATTCATGAAATCAGCAAAAGAAGTTTCAGCAATACAACAAAAACTGCAAGACCAAGGTGTTAAATATTGCATCGGTGCTTATGTCGATATTCACGGCATTCCTAAAGCTAAAGTCGTGCCTATAGACCATTTACCACAAATGGCTGCCGGGTCAGAGCGTTACACAGGTTACGCGCTGGATGGCTTGGGGCAGGCACCGAGTGATGATGAGTTAAATTCTGTTCCTGATCTAGACCATATTATTCAATTGCCTTGGGAGCCTAAAGTTGCATGGATGCCAGCGGACAATCACTTTCAAGGTCAGCCTTATGCATTGAATACTCGTGTAGCGCTTAAGAATGTTTTAGCACAAGCGGCTGAAATGGGCTTCGGCATGAATCTTGGTATTGAGTGCGAAATTTATTTATTGAAACAAAACGCAGATGGCAGCTTAAGCGTGCCTAATCCAGACGATAAGCTTGAGAAGGCCTGCTATGACGTGCGCGGCTTTATGGATAACTTTGCTTGGCTAGATAAAATGGCTACTGCAATCAATGGATTGGGCTGGGATTTATATTCATTTGACCATGAAGATGCCAATAGCCAATTCGAATTTGACTTCAATTACAGCGATGCATTGACCATGTGCGACCGACTGATTTTCTTTAGATATATGGCAAAGCATTATGCTAAAGAAGATGGATTAGTTGCCACCATGATGCCTAAGCCATTTGCTGATAAAACGGGTACGGGCTCACATTTCAACATGTCGCTTTATGATTTAGAAACAGGCAAAAACCTATTTGCTTGTGACCCAAAAGATGATCCGCGCGGACTTGGTTTAACAACGCTGGGTTACCAGTTTATCGCCGGCATATTAAAGCACGGGCCAGCCTTGTGTGCTGCATTTGCACCGACAGTTAACAGTTATAAACGATTGGTTCGCCGTGGTGCAATGAGTTATTTTAGCTGGGCGCCAGTGTTTAACTCATACGGCTCAAATAACCGGACTAACTCTGTGCGCGTGCCTATGGGTGGCGGGCGTTGTGAGTCACGTAATGCTGACGGTGCGGTGAATCCTTATCTTGCTGCAACATTGGCTTTGGCAGCTGGCTTAGAAGGCATACGTGAAGGCTTAGATCCAGGTAAACCGAATGAAGATAATCTCTACGATATGAATGAAGAACAGCGCCAAGCGCGTGGAATTGGTTTTTTACCACAAACGCTAATAGAGGCAGTCGCAGCGTTTGCAGCAGACCCATTAGTTGAAAAAACATTAGGTAAAGAGCTGCGTGATGAATTCATAAAGTATAAAACTGAAGAATGGGAAACCTACCATTTGACTGTCAGCCAGTGGGAAATTGAACGCTACAGCTATATGTTCTAAGCAGTATTTTGTTATTTATAAATAAGACTAAGTTGAAAAAATGAGCACATTTAATCCAAAAGAAATACTGTGGGAAGAAACCGTTCCAGGTGGTAACCACTGGTCTGGGCTTATGCGCAGAGGTTCCGCATTGCGCTTTACTGACTTGCAAGGTGGCGCGAATGTTTCATTGCTGCTTTATAACTTTGAAGAAAAGCTAGAGCGCTACAACATGCCTGATAGCTTAAAAGCACAACATACGGCTTTTTTAACCACAGGCAATGTGTGCTATTCAGACATGGGACGCGTGATGTGCTCATTTATTCATGACACTGTAGGCTGGCACGACACCATGTGCGGCATCTCAGATGCCAAACTCATTGAGCAGAAATATGGTGTTGCCAATTATCAAACACATCGCAATGATATGTACCGCAGCGCAAAAGATGGCTTGTTAATCGAGCTTGCCAAGCATGGTTTAGGCCCTCGTGATTTGGTCGCCAATGTGAATCTATTCAGCAAAGTGAGTGCTAACAATACTGGTGGTTTGGTATTCAATGCAGGCAATAGCAAAGTGGGTGATGTAGTTGATTTGCGCTTTGATATGAATGTTTTGGTTGTGTTATCAACCGCGCCACATCCTTTAGATATCGCAACAGCTTATCAACCATCCGATGTGCTATTAACTGCTTGGCATGCAGGCCATGCGAAAGAAGATGACATTTGCCGTAATGCGTGCGAACAGAATCAGCGCGGCTTTATCAACACTGAACGCTTTTACGCTCATTAGGATTTGATATGTTAACTGAAAGCAAATTTCTACCACAAGATGCTGTGCTGAGTGAAACCTGTAATGCAGGCGATCCATGGACTGGCATTGTCAAAAAAGGTCAAACCTTCCGCATTTTAGATTTAGAAGGCAACCAAGCAGTTGATACGCTGTTTTACAACGCGGATGATGCAACCGAGCGTTACAGCGCGGTTGATACTATTCAGCGCCAAGGTCAGATTTACCTTACCACAGGCTCTGTACTGTATTCCACTGAAGGCAACCCGATGCTGACGATTACAGCTGACACTTGCGGTCGCCACGACACCATAGGCGGCGCCTGTTCGGCAGAAAGTAACACCACGCGTTATGCCTTATCTAAACGCCCTATGCATAGTTGTCGCGATAGTTTTATGCATGCCATTACCCATTCGGTTTGTGTGATTGAGCGCAACATCACTAAACGTGACATCACAGCCAACATCAATTTTTTTATGAATGTGCCTGTCACTTCTGATGGTGGTTTAAGTTTTGCCGATGGCATTTCAGCGCCAGGTAAATACGTCGAGATGCGTGCAGAGATGGATGTGCTGGTGCTTATCTCGAATTGCCCACAACTCAACAACCCATGTAACGCTTACAACCCAACGCCCATTCAATTGTTGGTTTGGAATTAGACTAACAAAATACACAACCGTAGCTGGACGACCTGATACGGATTGAAAAAAGCGAGACGGCTCGCAACGCAGTGAGAATAACAATATGTTTAAAAAAGTCCTAATTGCCAATCGCGGAGAGATTGCTTGCCGTGTGATTCGCACACTCAAGAAAATGGGCGTTCAATCAGTCGCGGTTTATTCGCAGCCAGATTCCGGTGCGCGTCATGTACTAGATGCCGATGAAGCCATTTGCATAGGCCCAGCACCAGCCGCTGAAAGCTACCTGAATGCTGACAAAATTCTCCAAGTTGCTATCGAAACAGGCGCGGAAGCGATTCATCCAGGTTATGGATTTTTATCAGAGAACGCTGACTTTGCGGAGAAGTGCGAAGCGAAAGGCATTGCTTTTATAGGCCCAACACCTAAACAAATGCGCGACTTTGGCTTAAAACATACAGCGCGTGAGTTAGCCGAGAAAAATGGCGTGCCTTTATTGCCGGGCACAGGTTTATTAGCCAGTGTCGAAGAGGCACATGTTAATGCAGAAAAAATCGGTTATCCAGTCATGCTAAAAAGCACTGCTGGCGGCGGCGGTATTGGCATGCAACTTATCTGGAGCGCAGATGAACTCAATGCTGCCTTTGAGTCTGTTCAACGATTATCCCGTGCGAACTTTAAGAGTACAGGAATTTATTTAGAAAAATATGTGCAGGCAGCGCGCCATATCGAAGTGCAGATTTTTGGTAATGGCCTTGGTAAAGTAATTGCTCTGGGTGAGCGCGATTGCTCTGTGCAACGCCGTAATCAAAAAGTGATTGAAGAAACCCCAGCACCGCATATTTCTAATGAGGTTAGAAAGTCATTATCAGACACAGCCGTTAAATTGGGCAGTGCATTAAACTATCGTTCAGCAGGCACAGTTGAATTTGTTTACGATAACGACTCAGGGCAGTTTTACTTTCTAGAAGTGAACACACGTTTGCAAGTAGAGCATGGTGTCACTGAGTTGGTCACTGGCGTAGATTTAGTTGAGTGGATGATACGTATCGCTGCAGGTGAAACTAACGCACTAGATACTTATTCGCACAATCCGTCTGGCCATGCCATTCAAGTCCGTTTGTATGCTGAAGATCCCAACAAAAACTTTCAGCCATCAAGTGGCGTGTTAACCGAGGTTAAGTTCTCGTCAACAGCACGTAATGACACATGGGTGGAAACCGGTAGTGACGTTTCACCCTTTTATGATCCGCTGATTGCCAAAGTGTTAGTTCATGCTTCAGACCGTGATAATGCCGTGGCAAAAATGCGTACCGCCTTAGATGAAACGTCTTTATACGGCATCGAAACCAATTTGGAGTATCTACGCCATGTGTTAATGGATGACGTTTTCCCCGCAGGCAAACAAATTACACGTTATTTGAATAGCTTTACCTATAAGCCACATACCATAGATGTACAAGATGGCGGTGTGATGACGACCATTCAGGATTACCCAGGTCGAATTGGTTACTGGGCTGTTGGTGTGCCGCCTTCAGGGCCTATGGATCATTTGGCCTTTAGATTTGCTAATAAATTGGTGAGTAATGCTGAAGGCGTTGCAGCCTTAGAAGTCACACTAATTGGCCCAAAACTTAAATTTAATACCGACTCTGTGATTGCGATTACAGGCGCGCCGATTGATGCAACTTTGGATGGCGAAACCATTTTGATGTGGCAATCTCATCACATAAAAGCAGGGAGCATCTTAAAGCTAGGCAAAGTGCTGGATGCTGGATGCCGTTCATATTTGGCCGTACAAGGCGGCTTTGATGTGCCTGATTATTTAGGCAGTAAATCAACCTTTACGTTAGGTCAGTTCGGTGGACATGGCGGCAGAACCTTGCGTGTTGGCGATGTGCTCCATATTCCAGAACTAGCAACTGAATATGTTGCGAAAGTTGTACCGCAAGCATCACAGCCAAACTACAGCAATTATTGGGAAATCGGCGTGTTGTATGGTCCGCATGGTGCACCAGATTTCTTCACTGATGATGACATCACTATGTTCTTCTCTACCGATTGGGAAGTGCATTACAACTCCAATACAACAGGCATCCGCTTGATTGGCCCTAAGCCACAATGGGCACGTAAAGATGGTGGCGAGGCTGGTTTGCATCCATCCAATATCCATGATAACGCTTACGCGATTGGTGCGGTGGACTTTACGGGTGATATGCCTGTAATTTTAGGGCCAGATGGCCCAAGCTTGGGTGGCTTTGTTTGCCCTGCAACTATTATTCAGGCTGAACTGTGGAAAATGGGGCAGCTTAAAGCTGGCGATAAAGTGCGCTTTATTAAAGTGACACAGGAAGATGCAGCACGCTATGAGATCACGCAAAATGCTGTCATTTCAAATACAGGAATTGCGAACCTTGTTGGAGAGCCAGCAAAGTTGGCTGAAAATGCAACAATCCAACACAGCCCGATTCTGGCTGAAATTGCCGAAACAACCGATCAAATTAAAGTCGTGTATAGGCAATCAGGCGATAAATATCTGTTGATTGAATACGGCGAGCTAGTGCTGGATTTAAATTTAAGATTCCGCGTGCATGCACTCATGCAATGGCTGGAATCACAGAAAATCAAAGGCATTATCGATCTAACTCCGGGCATTCGCTCGCTTCAAGTACATTTTGAAAGCCTGTTATTACCAGTCAAACAGCTCATTCAAATTCTGCAAAAAGGCGAATCTGAATTGCCTAGTGTTGATGAGATGGAAGTGCCCACACGCATCGTGCATTTGCCACTCTCTTGGGATGATGTCGCGACACAATTGGCGATTGAAAAGTACATGCAATCGGTGCGCAAAGATGCACCTTGGTGCGAAATGGTCGACGGACATGCTAGTAATATTGAGTTTATTCGACGCATTAACGGCTTAGATTCTATTCAGCAAGTGAAAGACATTGTCTTTAATGCAAGCTACTTAACACTAGGGCTAGGGGATGTTTATCTAGGTGCACCAGTTGCAACACCAGTGGATCCACGTCACCGTCTAGTAACCACAAAATACAACCCAGCACGTACTTGGACGCCTGAAAATGCGGTGGGTATTGGCGGTGCGTATATGTGTGTATACGGTATGGAAGGGCCGGGCGGTTACCAGTTTGTGGGTCGAACTATACAAATGTGGAATCGCTGGAATCAGACCAAAGATTTTGTCGATGGTAAACCTTGGCTGTTACGCTTCTTTGATCAAATCCGCTTTTATCCAGTAGAAGCCGATGAGCTTTTACAAATGCGCGAGGATTTTCTGCATGGCAAATTCAAACTAAAAATTGAAGAGCAGACTTTCCGTTTAAAAGACTACAACCAGTTTTTAGCTAATGAAGCTGAAACGATTAATGCATTTAAAACTAAGCAGCAAAACGCTTTTGATGCAGAGCGTGAGCGATGGATAGCAACTGGACAGGCCAATTACAGCAGTGAAACTGAGTCTGCAAGCGCACTGGATACACTGGAAATTCCAGCAGGTAGTCGCGCTATTGCCTCGCATGTCGCGGGTAACTTATGGCAAGTTAAGTTAAAAGAGGGCGACATAGTGCAAGAGGGCGATGAAGTAGCGATTGTCGAATCTATGAAAATGGAAATCGCTGTCACGGCAACTGTTGCAGGCAAGGTTGCTAAAGTTTTATGCACTGAAGGTATGTCAGTTTCTGCAGGTCAAAATCTAATCGTGATTGAAGAGGAATGAAAATAGAATGAACTTACAAATCTCACATTTACGAAACTTGTATCTTTCAGGTACGCTAACACCAACAGATTTGGTAAAACAACTCGATACAGAAATTGGTAATGAAGATAGTCGTAATATTTGGATCAGGCGCTTAACGCTTGATGAAATGCTGAGTTACGCTAAAAACTTAGAGGGTAAAAGTATCGCGGATTTACCTTTGTATGGCGTGCCGTTTGCAATTAAAGACAATATCGATTTGGCCGGCATTCCAACTACTGCGGCTTGTCCAGAATATGCTTACACTCCAGCGAATAGCGCAACTGTCGTACAAAAACTGATTGATGCAGGTGCAATACCCATCGGCAAAACTAATCTAGACCAATTTGCGACAGGCTTAGTTGGCACTCGCTCACCTTATGGAGCCTGCCAAAATAGCTTTAACCCTGAATATATTTCAGGCGGCTCAAGCGCAGGCTCTGCGGTTTCAGTAGCGCTAGGTATGGCAAGTTTTAGTTTAGGCACAGATACTGCAGGTTCTGGTCGCGTGCCAGCATCGTTTAATAATTTGGTTGGGCATAAACCTAGTTGTGGCTTGTTAAGTACAAGCGGTGTTGTGCCTGCCTGTCGAACGCTTGATTGCGTATCAATTTTCGCGCTCACGGCTGCAGATGCTGCTCAAGTACTTGAAAGCGCACAGGGCTTTGATGAAGAAGACGCTTATTCACGTAAAGCCGTTGCCCAAGTAGAAGCCAATGTGCTGAAAACTATTTCAGATAAAAGCTTTACCTTTGGCGTACCTAAGCCAGAGCAATTAGCATTTTTTGATAATACCGAAACTCCAGGATTGTTTAAGCAAGCAATTCAACAATTAGAGTTTTTGGGCGGTAAAGCCGTAGAAATTGATTTCGAACCATTTTTAGAAACAGCTAGATTGCTTTATGAAGGCCCTTGGGTGGCAGAACGTTATGCTGCGATTCGTGAATTTTTTGAAGCGAATCCCGAGGCTATATTTCCGGTTACCAAACAGATCATTGGTGGTGCTACTAAATTTAGTGCGGCAGATACTTACCTTTCACAATACAAACTTAAAGCCTTGCAGCGCAAAGCGGAATCAGTTTGGAGCGATATTGATATCATGGTAACGCCAACTGCCGGTACTATTTACACCATTGATCAAGTGAACGCCGACCCAATAAGATGTAACTCTAACTTGGGTTACTACACCAATTTTATGAACCTACTAGATTTGTCGGCAACGGCTGTACCAACAGGATTTCAGCATGACGGCATGCCTTTTGGCGTGACTATTTGTGCCCCCGCGTTTAAAGATATGCCGTTGCTGGCTTTAGCCGCCAAAGTTCAAAAACACTCTGCAAAAACTTTGGGTGCAACTGGCTTGCCGTTCGTTAAGTAACACCAATTAATCACTAGAATAGAAACGAGCACCCATGACTAACAATTTAAAATTTATCAATGTAGCAGTCTGTGGAGCGCACATGACTGGCTTGCCCCTCAATGCACAACTAACAAGTTTGGGCGGCACATTTCTTCAAGAAACTACTACAGCGCCAGAATACAAGCTATATAAATTGAATGGATTTACACCTGCGCGTCCAGGTCTGTTACGCGTTGTCGATGGCGGTGCTGCAATAGCACTAGAAGTATGGCAATTGCCAATTGAAAATTACGGCACATTTGTATCAGGCGTGCCAGCACCGCTAGGTTTTGGCACGCTAACACTGGCAGATGGCAGCGCCGTGAATGGGTTCTTATGTGAACACTATGCAACATTAAATGCTATTGATATTTCGCACCTAGGTGGTTGGAGGCATTACTTGAAAGAAATAGTTTAGAGAGTAGATGAGCATTTTGGCAGCCTTGCTAGTTAAGTACTAAACTAGCAGGCTAATTTAATTAATTAAATTGACTTCTCCAACCCACTATTTTGGGAAATGTATGTTGCATCGCTTCAATTAAAAAACTCTAGTGCGTTATGGTGCTTGCCATATAATATTGACTACTAATTTCTAAACGTCTATGCCATGATTAATCAGCTTACAAACAAATTAATCACGCTTAGCAAGTCTGAATCCCAGCCTATCCATCTGCAGATATATAAGCGGTTTAAAGATGCAATTGAGGGTAACTTACTAAAAGATGGCGATAGAATTCCCTCAACAAGAACGCTTGCGAGCGAACTGGATGTGTCGAGAGGAACAGTCGAAAGCGCATATTCAATGCTACTTGGAGAGGGTGTATTTGTCTCAAAGGGACAAGCTGGAACATTTGTAAATGCTCCCTATGCTTTTGAGGTAAAGCCCGCTAAGCATGCAGCCATAAACGATGAACAGAATAGCCTCTTATCTTCATCTACTAAAAGTATACAATCACCAAGTTCTTCCCACATTTTTCGACCTGGCAGTCCAGCCTATGACGCTTTTCCAAGAAAGATCTGGTCAAGATTAGGCTCTAATAGAATGCGTAGCCTTTCTTCTAGTGATATGTCTCATAAAGATCCGCTTGGTTACTTGCCACTAAGACAATCAATAGCGACCTACTTGCATTTATCAAGAGGAGTTGTTTGTGACCCAAGGCAAGTGTTTATCACTACTGGTTACCAAGGCGCATTAGACTTTCTGACTAAGGCTTTAAGACTCCATGGGCAAGAAGTCTGGATGGAAGATCCAGGCTATTTGTTCGCTACAACATTGCTATTAGATATTGGCGCAAAAGTAGTGAGGGTGCCAGTGGATCAAGAAGGTTTGATTGTTTCAGAAGGCATCAAAAAAGCGCCTAATGCAAAGCTTGCAATCGTTACGCCTTCTCATCACAGCCCATTAGGCATGGCGATGTCATGGTCTAGAAGAACACAGCTACTAGACTGGGCGGGTAGTAATAATTCATGGATCATTGAAGACGATTATGATGGTGAGTATCGCTATTCGGGGTATCCCTTACCATCATTAAAAAGCTTGGATCAGTACGACCGCGTCATCTATGCGGGAACGTTCAGCAAAACCTTGTTTCCATCTTTAAAGTTAGGTTACATTGTTCTACCGCAAAATTTGGTAGATATTTGCACAGAGAAGGCGAACCTCTATCAGATAGGCAATTCAATTACCTCTCAGTTGATTGTGAATGACTTTATTGTAGAAGGTCATTTTTCTAGGCACTTGAACAAAATGCGCTCGCTCTATTCACATCGCAGGGAAATCACCAGCCATAGTTTGAGCGAGATATTAGGGCAAGAAGTTGAGGTCAACTCTCATAAAAATGGCATGCATTTGGTTGCAAAAATTGTTTCAGGCCATACGGATGTCGCTATTGCAGCGGCCTTTAATCAACTGGGTTATAACATTCATGTTTTATCGAAATGGAGCACTGAACCGAGTCAAAATGGTTTAATCATTGGTTTTACAAATGTTCCAAACAAAAAAGCTGCCGATGAAGCAGCTAGAAAGCTGAAAGCTTGTTTTACTTAGATTTAATTGAGCGATTTAATTGAAGGATTTAAATAATCTCAAATCTCACTTGAGATTCTCTATGTTATATCCAGCATCACGCCAAGCATCAATGCCACCGGCTAGTGGTCTTACATTGTAGTAACCCCTAGTCATCAGTGCTTTAGCTATCTTTGCTGCCGTCACCTCATTTGGGCAAGAGCAATAAAGTATAACGGCTTCATTGTTGTCCGCTTTAAACGTTAGCTCATCTAAAGTATCCATAGTGATGAACTGCGCGCCAGGAATCCAGCCATCTTCAACAAGATGAGGCGCTCTTGTATCTAAAATAATAGGCGTTTCACCATTGGTTAACAGTGTATTTAGCTCTTCCACACTAATGCGTGCCATCCGCAAGTCTTTCAGAAATCTTTGCCTTTCCCACCATTTAGAGGCGATGAAAGCAAATAGGGCGAGTAAAACCAGCAACATTCCCCATTTACCCATCTCAATTAGAATATTCATTAGCTCATCAATTGCATTGCTGAATAAGGAGCCTAACCATAATGCAGAACCCGCCCACAAGGCTGCACCAAGCGCATCCATAATGAGGAACACAATTAACTTGGTGCCTGTAGAGCCAGCTAGCGCGCTAGAGATAGAGGCGAAGCCCGGAACAAATTTACATATTAATAAAGCTGGCGATCCGAATTTTAGAAAGAGAGATTGAGATTGAGCCACGCATGCATCTGGTGAAAGAGATATTTTACAAAGCTTGCTCAATACTCTATTTCCATATTTTCGCCCCGCAAAATACCAAAACGTATCAGCGATGACTGCCGCCACAATGGCAGTCAATAAAAGCACAGGGAACGAAAACTGTTCTGGACTGATTAAAGCGCCCGCAATCACTAATGTTGGATAAGCAGGAATGGGTAATCCTAACTGCTCCAAAAGAACGTTCACAAATACGATGATTAACCCAAACTGTTGGATTAATTCTGCGATATAGCTCATAGATAACCAGTACTCATTTATAAGGTTTTAATCATACTCGAATCACGACTGGCTAATCCACTCTTTAGCGACAATATCAAGCTCACTATAGGCCCGTTTAAGTGCTTCCTCGCGTGCGGGCTGATCAGAAAATTGCAGCGGTTGGGCATCTACAAAATGAGGATTCTCAACACCCAAAAAAGCAAAGGGCGAGCGTAGTGCGGGAGTGAGCGCATCCATATGAGACCAAGGGCTTAACCCAGGTCTCAAATCTGCGCCTCTTGCAGTGATGAAAATTACTTTTTGGCGAGTAAGGTTGCCCGTCGTTGTGCCATCTTCATTAAAGTTGTACGTGAGGTTGGTACGTACCAAGTTATCAATAAATGCCTTGAAACTAGAAGGCATTGAAAAGTTATACATCGGCATAGCGAATACTAATAAATCAGACATAATCACCCGAGCACATAAGTTATCGGAATACTCCAAAATCTTTTTCATTTCACCAGTTCTCTCCGATGCAGGCGTATAGGTTGCCTTAGCAAAGTCACCACTGACATGTGGCGGCGTGTCAACGGATAAATCTAGATAATCAATCTCCAAATCCGGGATTTGCTGTTTTAGTAAGTCAACATAATAAGCGGATAACATCTTCGAGTTTGAATGCAAACTTTTAGGGCTTGCGTCTACATGCATGAGTCTCATATTAATAATTCCTTTTCAAATGGGTGTATGTGTGTGCCAAATATACTGATTTTTCTATTTATGCCTCAGCTTGAAACGATGTTGAATTCATGTTATTGCTCCTAAATTATATAAATTAATAAATTGACTCTTAAAGGCCTATCAGCAGTGATTGGCGTACGAGAATAATATTAGAATGACTTCCTATTAAGTAGAGCCATGATTCTTGATAATGAGTAGACCATATGAGCGACATCTTAAGGCTGCAGAAAAATTCAGGCATACTTCATCCGCCTAGAAGAATTAGAAAAAAATGTTGCATAATGCCGATAGTCAGTCGTGCTTATAAATCAGGTTTAGCTTAGTTTTAAGATTGGGGTAGATATCAGCATGAGCCAAAGTGAAAAATATTTCGGTAAATATCGCGGTACGGTTTTTAACAATATCGATCCCGAGCAGCTTGGGCGAATCATGGCAATTGTGCCTGATGTGAGTGGAGCCACTCCAACCGCTTGGGCGTTACCATGCATGCCAATTGCAGGTAAGCAACAAGGCGTCTATGTATTGCCGCATGTAGGTGATGCCGTATGGATTGAGTTTGAGCAAGGCGACCCGAAGCATCCGATATGGGTGGGTGGTTTTTGGAACTTTGCGACGGAAGTGCCCTCAGCAGGAAGTGCAGCCAACCCAGGCATCGTCATTCAAACGCAATTGCAACAGGGAGTGGTTGTAAGTGACATGCCTCCATCACCTACCGCTGGGGGCGTAATTTTGCACAGTTCAAATGGAGCATCTATAGTAGTTAATGATGCAGGTATTTTCATTTCAAACGGTAAGGGCGCGACTATCAGCATGGTAGGTCCCACGGTGACTATTAACAACGGCGCGTTAGAGATTATTTAGAGAATATAGATGTCAGGATTTTTAGTACATGCTGGCGCCCAAGTCTTGTGTTCACATGCAGGGCAGGCCACGCCCACTGCATTGAATCCACGTGTTTTAGTAGGCGGTCAAAAAACTGTATTGATTTCTGCAGCCTATGTTGTTGCCGGCTGTGCTCTTCCATCGTCTCCAGCAAATAGTCCATGCGTCACAGCGCAGTGGATGTCAGGTAGTCAAAGAGTTACTTCGAATGGGCAACCTTTAGTAGTACAAAGCAGTACGGCGATTTGTGCTCCGACAGGGACGCCACTGATTATTGCAGACACGCAAAAGCGGGTAAGTGCCATCTGATGATGTTATAAAAACTTTATTTAATCCATATTCACTCATTAAATTTAAAAGGCATTAATGAATTCACCTAACTTTCTGGTTCAAGCCACGATATATCTTTCCTCCGCCATTATTCTGGTTCCTTTGTTTAAAAGGCTTGGGCTAGGCTCAGTACTTGGTTACTTACTGGCTGGCATACTGATAGGTCCTTATGCTTTAAAGCTGATTCCAGACCCTGAGCAAGTGCTTCACTTTTCCGAGTTTGGCGTGGTGTTAATGCTTTTTCTCGTGGGGTTAGAGCTGGAGTCTCAAAAGGTTTGGGAATTACGTAAAATATTGTTTGGGCTAGGCGGTCTGCAAGTTGTTAGCACAATTGCGCTGGTGACATTCGCTACTCATATGATGGGTTTTACATGGCAAATAGCGATCGTGATTGGAATGGGTGTTGCGATGTCCTCAACTGCCATTGGTTTGACCTCATTAACCGAGAAAAAACAGCTCAGTAGCCCTGGCGGCCAAGCTTCATTTGCAACCCTGCTCTTTCAGGATTTATCTGTCATTCCAATCTTTATGTTATTGGCGCTGATTGCGCCTAACAATGCTAAGTCTGGCTTCGATATATGGGCTGTTGCTAAAGCAATCGCTGTCATTTTAGCAATTGTGTTTGCGAGCCGAACCTTACTACGCCCCATCATGCGTATCGTAGCAAAAACGGGTATTCGTGAAATCTTCGTAGCGTTTTCATTGCTATTAGTCATTGGCGTTTCGTTGGCGATGCAGTCAGTCGGTTTGTCTATGGCGTTAGGTACGTTTCTCGCAGGTGTGCTATTGGCAGATTCGGAGTATAGATATGAGCTTAGGCTAGACATCGAGCCTGTTAAAGGCTTACTCTTGGGGCTGTTCTTTATTGCGGTAGGTATGTCGGTTGATTTATCTCTATTAGCAAATTCACCGCTGTTGATTTTTGGATTAGCGCTGTTAATAGTGATTACCAAAATGTCTATTTTAATTGGTCTCGGGCTGTCATTTAAATATTCTATTCGTGATGCATTATTATTTGGTGTAACACTTTCTCAAATAGGTGAGTTTGCTTTTGTCATATTTGGCGCAGCTTTAACGCAAGAGACTATTCCGCGTGAAACGTACAATATTCTCAATGCAGTGGTGGCTGTATCAATGCTCATCACACCAGTCTTGTTGTTGCTATACGACCGATTTTTGGTCTTGGATTGTGGAGAGCGTCCCAAAGACGCTATCGAAGAAAATAATGCCGTGATCATTGCTGGGTTTGGTCGATTTGGACAAATTGTAGGTAGGGTAATGCTTGCAAAAGGCATCACTGCAACGTTGATTGACAACGATCCTAATCAAGTCGACTTAATGCGTGAGTTTGGCTGGCGTTGTTATTATGGTGATGCATCAAGGCTAGATATATTAGAAGAAGCAGGCATCGCTAAAGCAAAACTATTCATTATTGCAGTCAATGATCCAGAAGCTACACTGAGCATGGCTAAGCTTGTTAAAGAGCGTTGGCCAGATGTTGCCATCGTTGTTAGAGCTAGAAGCAGAACCGATGCCTTTGACCTGCGCGATCTAGATTTGCATCCAATACGTGAAACCTTTTACTCCTCACTAGAAGCTGCAAGGCACGCGTTATTAGCGATTGGTGAGTCACCCGCTTCAGCAGCTAAAATCATCAAACAGTTTGAAATTCATGATTTACAACAACTCGAAGCGACGAGAAGTATTAGGCACGACAGAAGTGCTATTTTTAGCTTAGCAGAAAAAGGTCGCCAAGACCTCAAAACGCTTTTTGAGTTAGAGCAACCTAGAGTTGAAGGTAAATTGAAGAGCGGTTCTGACTGAGTTTAACTAAAGCTAGCTTTAGAAATGAAATTGCAATGAGAATAAAATAAGGGCTTAGATTTTTCTAAGCCCTTATTTTGTTTGGTGCGCCCGAGATGATGAAACTGGGCACTGGAAAGAGGTCATTTTAGTACCATGATTGGCTCGCTAAAACTGACAACAGGGTGATGGGCATTAATTTTTAGTTGTCAGTTTTTTCTTCTGAAGTGATTAATTCATTTTTAAACACATCTAATGATTTTAATAGTTCTTGTTTCAAAGTATCGTTTTTTATAATGTTCTCAGACATGAATTTTATAAATTCAAAAAGTCTAGAAGTCGGGATTACAAGGTTTGCAAAAGCTTTGTCCGTGCCATCAGCTACTTCTTGAGTTAGCGTTAACCTTGAAACATTAAAGCTAACACCAACATTTATTATTTTATCTACAAAAATTGTTTCAATATTATTAGCATCAATAGTAACTGAATTGGATGCTGTAGATGGTTTATCTAATTTTTTCACTTTAAATCTCCAAGACTTTATATGTGTGCTCATTCACTGAAAAATGATTATCACCTTTTTTGACAGTATAAAATTCGAGCTTATGATTAATATTTGAAGCGCTAGTATAATTAATCGTTAGTTGTTTATTAGGAACATTATCATCAGATATATGAAAAACTATTTTTTCATTGCTCTTATATTTACTAATTGAAGCGCTTGAGTAATCGTCGTTAATTCTTTTAAGTGATATTGATGGTTCTAGTCCCATACCTAATAGTAAGTCACTAAGAGTTTCAATTGTCCAATTTCCTGATGAGCCAAGCCATCTTGTTATTTGTTCTGGTTTTTTCCCAACCCGTCTTGCTAAACCAGCTTTAGAAATAATCCCTAGACTTTCTTGTTTTGCAAATTCAGAAATTACTAATGCGTGAATTTTGTTACTAAGTCTCCCACGAAAATATGCCATAGCCCCCTTGGAAACTTCTAATTCTTTTGAGTCAGACAAGGTAGGTTTTTGCTGATATGTATTTATTGGGGTATTCATCGGTATTTTCCTCCATAATTGGGTCGTGAGCAGGGAATAAATTTCGCCATTCAGTTTTACAGCCTACAATTGCATCTCTCCAACCTCTTGATTTTGGACCTCCTAAATCAAATCGATTCCACCAAGTAAGAGCAATAAAGACGTCTGTCTCAGCAAATCTACCAAAAACTCTGAGACCTGGTGTGGGGTCTCTACTTCTAATCTCCCAAACTTCCTCGCGTCGTTTGTAAAGCTGTTTTATATATGCAGTTTTTCCTTTAACGAAAGGTCTTTCAGCTACGGTAATAGTTTCGCCATTAATAAACCGATCTAAATCAGCATGTAAATAACCACATCTTTCTTCCCAATCATCGTTGCTCCATGGACCATTTAATAAGTTATATATTTCTGCAGATGCAAACATATGTCTTGGGCTGGAGCCAAATGATGGGGGCATTAAAGGGTTAAGTTTAAATAGACGACCCTCACTTACTCTATTTGCTATTTCATCCGATATTGACATATAAGTCAACCCCAAGGTTCATTTTATTTAATTGAGTTATTTGTCACCTCCGTTTATGTAACACGGGGATATAAATACTGTTACTAAGCACATTAACAGTCCTGCTTAATGTAATCAATAATTTTGAACAGAGTTGTGAGTTAGTTAGTAAGAACGACTGTGCTTTAAATGTTTAATTGGCCAGTTATGTAGCTATAAACTTTTACCAACTTTAGCTACATCAGTAAAAAAAATATCTAAATATTAGATTAATTAGAGCTAATATTTATACTTTAACATCCAATTTTATAGTGGTTAAATACTAATTATCCTAGTGTGTTGGAATGCAAACGATGAAACGCCCACAAAAGTTGAACTTTAGTAATCGCTATGCCTCCGTAGCTATAGGTTTGCACTGGCTGATGGCACTGCTGATTATTTCTCTATTTGCAGTCGGCCTTTATATGCATGAGCTGCCTTTATCACCTTGGAAGCTGCAAATCTATTCTTGGCATAAATGGGCTGGTGTGACGGCATTTCTACTTGTCATGATCAGGCTGGTTTGGAGGTTCACTCACCGCCCACCGCCGCTGCCCATGAGCATGTCTAGAACTGCTGAGGTGGCGGCACATATTGGGCATGGGTTGCTTTACTTGCTGATGATTGCCATTCCCCTCACTGGTTGGCTGATGAGCTCGGCAAAAGGGTTTCAAACGGTCTATTTTGGCATCATTCCAATCCCTGACTTGCTGGCTAAAAATAAAGAGCTTGGTAATGTGTTAAGAGAAGTGCATGAGACTTTAAATTTTGTGATGATTGCAATTGTGATTGGGCATGCGGGTGCAGCGTTCAAGCATCACTTTATTGATAAAGACGACGTACTTACTCGTATGTTACCTAAACGTAAAAATTGACTGAAAAAAGTGGAAGTATGATGAAAAAACAAATAATGACTATGTTAATAAGCAGTTTAGCAATGCTGTCTTTTGCTAACGCGGCCGAATACAGCAGTATTCAACCTGAGAAGAGTAGCCTTGCTTTTGTGTATAAACAGATGGGTGTTCCAATTGATGGTAACTTTAAGAAGTTTTCTGTACAACTTAGCTTTGACCCAGCCAAACTTGCTACTGCTAAAGCAGCCTTAGATATAGACCTTGCAAGCATTGATGCAGGTTCCGACGATGCCAATGATGAGGTCGCTGGAAAAGAGTGGTTCAACACTAAAGCCTTTCCACATGCCAAATTCGAATCATCGAGCTTTAAATCACTAGGTACAAATCGATATGAAGTGACTGGTAAGATGACGATTAAAGGGCGTAGCCAGACGGTTAGCGCACCTTTTACATTTAGCCCTCAAGGTTTAGTGGATGGTGCATTTGTTTTAAAACGCGCTGATTTTGCCATTGGAGAGGGCTCTTGGTCAGACTTTGGAACGGTCGCCAATGAGATTCAAATCAAATTTCACTTTTTAGCTAGAGCCAAGTGATTGGTAGCTTAGTACTCATTAAGAAGTATAAGTAATGGAGGCGTTATGTAGGACAATCTCTTCTATACTCTAAAGATAGTGAGCATTGAATGTTACAAAAAGAGATTGGTAGTAACGAAGCAAAGCAAGACAAGATATATGCTGAATTAATATCTGTTAAGAAAAACCTTGAAGATTTAGAGCTTGCAGGCTCAGCTATTACAGAAGGCATTTGGGTTCTGCATATGGTGAATGGTGATCCTGACCACAAAGACAGCAAAATCGAGTGGTCTAAGCAATTTAGAACGCTATTAGGGCATGAAAGAGTAAGCGACTTCCCTAACGGCTGGGATAGTTGGCTAAATGCAATACATGCTGATGATAAGCAACAAGCATTGGATGCCTTTAGTGCGCATTTGAATGATAGCAGTGGGCATACTCCCTACAGCGTTGAGTACAGGTTGAAGACTGCTAATCGCGGCTATGTCTGGTTTCGTGAACGCGCCATCACGGCTCGTAATGAAGCAGGTTTAGCGCTTCGTTCCGCAGGTGCAATTCGGGATATTAGTGATGAGAGAGCAGCTAAAGAGCTGCACCAGCTTAATGTTGTACGCAATGAAGAGAACATGCGACAAATATTGAATGTGGCTGATACTATCAATCAAATCGCCATGCAAATTAATATCCTAGCAATCAATGCTGCGATTGAAGCTGCTCGAGCAGGTGACGCGGGTAAGGGTTTTGCTGTTGTGGCTAGTGAAGTGCGCAAACTGGCGGAGCGAACAACTCAAGCGATGAACGAAATCCGTTCGATGGCAAATAAATAGGTTTCGCTGTCAATAATTTTTAATTGCAGCAAGACCGCTGATCTAGCGTTTCAATCAACCGACAATGCTCTGCACTATGACTCTGGCAAGCGACTATTTTTGTTAGCACTTCCTGCATAGCCTGTAAGTCTTTAATTTTTGTCTCAACTTCTGCCAGATGTGCCTGTGCAAGTTGGTCGGCTTCTTTGCACGGATGCTCTGGATGATCCGCAAGTTCTAATAGCGTTTTGATTTCTGCAATACCAAATCCTAACTCTCGCCCTCTACGAACGAATCGCAGCCTCTTGATTGCTGACTCATCATAATGACGATAGCCATTCACCGCGCGTGTTGGTTTATTGAGTAAGTTAATCTTCTCGTAATATCGTATGGTTTCAAGATTAACGCCAGACTCTCTGCTTAAAGCTCCAATCGTATATTTTTCTAACATGGCTTGACCCTGTAGTAGCTACAGACTTTATGATACTCGTTCTAAATTGGAAAGGGTATTTATGAGCGCACATTGTTGTTCACCTACTGAGCCGGAACAAGGCAATAGTCACGATGGACGTTATCGCAAAATATTATGGATTGCTTTGATAGTCAATATCACCATGTTTGTGGTTGAGATCGTATCAGGAGTGAAAGCGAATTCAGTCTCTTTGTTAGCTGACTCTTTAGACTTTCTTGGTGATGCCGCAAATTACGGCATTAGCCTATGGGTACTAGGAATGGCGCTTACTGTCCGAGCTAGAGCATCTTTAATTAAAGCCATCTCTATGGCGGCTTTTGGGGTTTGGGTATTGGGCAGTGCGGTATGGAATTTTGTCATAGGCGTGCTCCCTAGCCCAGAAACAATGGGGTTAATTGGTATAGTCGCGCTAGCCGCTAACCTTGGTGTAGCTGCATTACTTTATGCCTATAGAGAAGGTGATAGCAATATGCGTAGTGTTTGGCTTTGCACTCGGAATGATGCGCTTGGTAATGTCGCCGTTATTCTTGCTGCAATAGGCGTGTTTGGCACTGGGGCTGCTTGGCCAGATTTGTTAGTTGCAATAATCATGGCTAGCCTTGCATTGCATTCAGCATGGAGCGTCATTATGCATGCTCGTACGGAACTGTCAGGCTAATGTAAGCATTTATTGGTAAAACTATGGTGGTGTAATTTCTACACCACCAATGTCAGGACCACTTAAATGTTAGAAGAAAAGAAAGACGCTTGGCTCAATTATTTAGCATTAACAACCATCATATTTGCAGTATGCGCAACGCTCTCCACCTTCAAGGGCGGCGGGTTCTCGACCAAGTCAGTGATTACTCAGGCACAGGCATCTGATGAATGGGCTTACTATCAGTCAAAAGGCATTAAATCTTATACCTATCAATTGCAGTCAGAAAAGTTGGAGCTGGATTTAATGGGTCTTAAGCCTGATGCAACAAAACTGTCGAGCATTTATACGGATAAAATAGCAGATTACAAAAAGAAGATTGAAAAATACGAAAAAGAAAAAACGCAGTCTCAAGAAAAAGCTAAAGCGCTAGAAGCTGTAAGAGACGAAGCGCAAGTCCACTCTAAAGCGTTTGGAATTGCCGTCATTTACTTACAAATCGCTATTTTACTTTCGTCTATTGCTGGGCTTTTAAAGAAAAAAGCCATTTGGTATGGTGGTGTTGCAGCAGGACTAGTCGGATTAGTCTATTTTGCTGATGGATTTCTGGTCTTTATCTAGTTTTTATATAGATACTTTGCATGTCTTAGCATGTCTTAGATTAAACATCAGTAATCCAACCAAAGTAGCCATGGTTAAATCAGAAAGTCTTGGTTGTTAGATTTTGTTATTAGACTTGGTTGCTAGAATAGTGGGGGCATCAGAACTAAAAGCAGTCCTACCATTGATATAAGCCAGACTAATGTACGAATGACTGGAACTCCAAAAGCATACAGTGGAAAATAAATGACTCTTGCTATCAAGTAAATCAGGGCGCCCCAATGGCTATATACACTAGTACTCTGAGATACCGTCACTATCAGCACTGCACTTGCAAATAGTGGGAACGTTTCAAAAAAATTAGACTGCGCTCTAAAAAGCCTGTCAGTAAATGGACTTAAAGGAGGTTTAGTATCATCCCGCGCGCTCATATTCCATTTGGTACCAAATTCCTTGGTGCGTGCGTTTCCTGCAACAAGAATGTGAACAATTCCTAAAACAGAAGCCCAACCCAAGCAAATAAGTTCTAGCGACATAGTAAATCTCCACGGATTATTTTAAGCAATTCAGTCACAAACAGCTGAGTCGATCTAATTAACAAAAGTCTATTAGAAGCGGAGGGCGCAAATTTACTTTCCTTGAACTACCCGAGAGAAAGGTGTACTTCCTCTCGGATGCTTCATTATTGACCGAAGCGCAACTTCGCATCGCTAATACATTTATCCTTAACGTTACCAGCAAGTACATCGCACTTTTCTTTAGCTACAGCATAATCTGCATCACGTTTTTCAATCGTAGCATCTTTACGTGCATCAGTCTTTGTTTCTGCCGCTTTAGCGTTTGCATCGCCTGACTTCTCGTTAGCTACGGCCTGAGCATCACCCGATGTCACATTTGCCTTAGCGTTGGCATTGTCAGTCTTCATCTGTGTCTCAGCATCGGCAATTTGATGTACTTTGGCAGACTTAGCTTCTTTCACACAGACATCTTTGTCATTGCCAGCTTTGTCATCACATTTCTCAACGGCTACTGAGTAATGGGCGTCAGCTTTAGCAACGTTTGCTTCATGCCTAGCCTTAACAGATGGCTTGTAATTAGCCTCAAGCTCTGCCTCTGCGATGTTTTGCTTGCCTTTCGCTTCCGCAACACAAATATCCTTGGTGTTACCTGAAAGTGAGTCGCACGCGGCTTTGTTTACTTTATATTCAGACTCGATGCTTTTTTCATGAGACTTATACTGATTTTTTGTCATACTTTCAGCCATTGCGCTGGCACTGAAAATAACACCTATCGCAAGCGCAATTGCGCTAATGTTAAAGTTTTTCATAATTATTCCAATTAATTTTTAAGTATATTTCTAAATTTATTCATTGTTACTGCAAGTTAATCCTTCTGCTTCTGCTCCCAATCGGCAAGCTGCTTCTCAGCATCTTCTTTGGAGACCCCATAGGCCTCCTGGATTTTGCCCGCCAGTTTGTCTCGTTTACCCGCAATAATATCCAAGTGGTCATCGGTAATTTTGCCCCACTGTTGCTTAACGCTACCTTTTAATTGTTTCCAATTACCTTCAATTTGATCCCAGTTCATTTGTATTCCCTTCATTCAATGTTTGCATTACGATCGGCATAACCCATATTCACTACATCCAAAAACCTGTCATCATTTTTGATGTAGCAAGAATAATTTCAACTTAACTTTGATATGCAGTCTATGGCGATAATTGAACAAGCACCGTACGGTAACGCACAAACAAGGAAAAGTAACAAACGTAGTGTTGCTCACTGAGATTGGAATCATGCCCTGCAATGAACAAATAACGGTGAGAAGTTCTACAGGAGGTATATGCAATTTTGATTAGCCGACAAGTAGCAGCGAGGCTGATTTATTATGAAGCTGCAGTTAGGTTGCTGGAAAGCTAATATGGTTAGCTTGCGCCGCTAGCAAGCTTTTATAACTTTAATGCTTAATAAGCAGAGAAACACAGAAGCTTATTTGGGTTCTTTTTCCTGACCCCAGTGAAACTTATGCATGATGCGGTGTATGACTGGCGCTAAAATAAGGCCTGCCACAATAATAAATACCAAGCCTGCATAAAGAGCATATATGCCAGCAAACAACTTTCCGCCATTCGATACGGGTGGATCTACAGGGCCCATGCCGCCCAAGAGCATTGCTGTATTTAGAAATGCGCTGCGCCATGGCAATTGTTCATAATACTCATAACCAAGCACTCCAATAATTAATGATAGAAGCAATAGAGTAAATGCTACTACTGCGTGAAGAAACATCCGTTTTAGGAAAAGTTTTGTTGAAAGAGGGGTATGTTTTTTTTGCTCGTACATGGTGCTCCACCAATGGTTTAAACATTATTTAAAATAGCGAAAAGACCGTATGTAAAACAGAAGATACGTAAGTATAGACTTTTCAACGGCAAGATTATTCAGTCATTTGTTCGCTTACGCACATACACATCATGGAAAAATTGCTATTTTCGAGTTTAATCTAACTTCAGAGAGTATTGAAAAATGAACATCATCATAAATTTAATTGTGTATTTAGTAGTTTTTGGGCTAATTTGGTGGCTGGTCAGCATGCTGCCACTGCCTGCACCTATTGCTCAGATTGTGCGTGTTCTTTTTCTGGTCTTGCTAATCTTGATTATCTTGTCAGCGGTAGGAATTCTTCCAGGTGGTTATTTGCCTCCAATACGTCTTTAATAAGACCTTGATTTTAAACTTCTTAAGTTATAAGTCGTCTATATTTTTTATAACTAAGAAGTTTAAATTCATGCTATCAGCTAAGTCCAACCACATTAAGTAAACCAGATTTAAAATAACATCCAGATAAGCTAATACTAAATCGCTATTAGCCTTATCTCTCTAATATTCACTAATCTCAGAAATTGCACCCTTGTCTGAAAAATCTACTTTTACTGATTTTTTCTGTCTTAGCAGAGTTAAATGCGAGACCTCTAGATTATATTTTTTCGCAACCTCGCCTACACTCAACTCATTATTATCTAAGCGCCTAAGTTTGTTTTTAAAGCGCATGCGATTAACTTCTGCCCAGCCAATTAAAATAATGCTGATTATCAAAATAATTGCAGAATACAATCCCAGCTTATCGACTAGAGTTTCGTAGCCATTGAACTCTATCATGTTGATATGAAATAGCTTTACGCCAACCAACCACACAACTAAAGTAATTAAAGGCACCCACAAATAAATATAAAACATCCAAAAGAAGAACGTGACTGACTTCCAACCATAACGTTGCGTCATTGATTGTAATTCGGGTCTTTCTATTATTAGTGCATTCCTCATAACATTCTCTCTTTTTGGTGTATGCCACGATCAGGGCTTGTCCAAGTGGCACGTTTGTTGCGATCTTTAAAAAACGCAGTTGGCAAACCAACTACAGTAGTTGCTACGGATAACATCCAAAACAGCATGGGATACCAAATCATCCAGTAATAATATCGACGAATTTTTGGTTCATAGCGACTATCGATGAATAGGCTAACCGCAAACTGTAACAGGCAAGTAACGGCAAGCAAGGTGCCATTCCAGCCGGGAACTATAGAAGTAACTTGAAGGTAAGTTGGTAAATCGACAAACTTACCTACCGCCCATAATATAAAAATCACACACATTAAATACGCCCAGAAGATACTCACCACTAGCTCGGTATAAATTGGCCACATACGGCGTTTTTTTACATCACTAAAAATGTCTATAAATTTGAACAGTACCTCTGCCCCGCCCTGCGCCCAACGGACGCGCTGTTTCCACAATCCTTTTAAAGTTTCAGGCATCAATATCCAACAAAGTGCATTTGGCTCATATCTTACGTCGTAGTAATGAGTCTGCATTTTCCAGCTAATATCGATATCTTCTGTCACCATATTGGTACTCCAGTAGCCAACTTGGTGTAATGCAGATTTACGAAATGCGGCCACAACACCCGAAACGGTAAACACTCGTCCATAGACTCGTTGTGCACGTTTAATCAGCCCAATCACCGCAGAGAACTCCCCTACCTGTAACTTTCCTAGTAAGGTAGAGCGATTACGAATTCTTGGATTTCCTGTCACAGCACCGACTCTAGGACCTGATAAAAAGTGGCGCATCATCCAGGTAATACAATTGGGGTCAAGCACTGCATCACCATCAATACAAACAAGGTATTCACTCGATGACATCATCGTGCCAACCGTTAACGCCATTGCTTTACCTTGGTTACTAGCGAGTTGCACAGCTTTAACATTGACGTGCTTTGCAGCAATATCATCAATGATTGCAGCGGTATCGTCGGTACTACCATCATTGATTAAAATGATGTCGTAATTTGGATAATTAAGTTCTAACAGTGCGCCTACCGTTTCATATGCATTAGCACCCTCATTAAAGCAAGGCACTAAAACACTGACAAATGGATACTCCGCTAGTACTGGAGGATCATCATATAAAGGTTCTTTACGCTCTTTACTGATGTAATAATACAGCGCACCGACCATCCACAAATAAGCCATAAAAAGTGGATAATAAAACGCAAATCCAAAAATCCATTCTGATAAATTTTGATACCACATATTAACTTTCACCCTTAATTAGCTTCATATTTTTCCAATTA
>Ga0208124_100126_pt1 | contig 44393 bp, 39 predicted proteins | sample LakWasM104_HOW12_2_FD_183922 | JGI IMG/M metagenome (GOLD analysis project Ga0208124, IMG submission 183922) | Freshwater sediment methanotrophic microbial communities from Lake Washington under simulated oxygen tension - Sediment Metagenome... | ecosystem: Environmental > Aquatic > Freshwater >...
AAATCTAAAGTGCGCACCCAAGTGGCGTATTCGTCTACTTTTCCGTTGTCAACATAAATCAAACGAGCCGTTGCCACCGCTTCAATCGCTTCCGGGCTTTTTGGGTATTCCGCTGCAATTTTTTTGAATTTTAACAAGGCTTGCGCATCGTTTTCGGCATTGTAATAAATCAGACCTTGACGCAAAATGGCTTTCGAAGCATAGGAACCGTTTTTGTATTCATTCAGCAATTGGTCGTAGGTTTTAATCGCCAAATCCGTTTTCTTTTCCGTTACATAAGTATTTCCCAATTCAAAAAGCGCATCGTCGCGGTATTGTGATTTTGGATATGTAGTTACAAATTTGCTTAAATCTTCAATTTTACGATCGTTTTTAGCCACAAATCCGTAGCTAATTCCTTTTTGAAATGCGGCATAATCGGCATCAACACTTCGCAACTCGATCACTTTATTGTACGCGTCCATTGCTGGCCAGTATTTCGCCATGACAAAACGGCAATCACCCAAACGCAAGTAGGCATCATTCAAACGCACCTTGTCGTCTTTGGTACCGTCAATAAAGTTTTGGAAATAATTCCCGGCGGAATCGTATTCTTTTTGTTTGAAATAAGCGTAAGCAATGTTGTAATTGATGTTTTTGTTTTCCGGTGTATTCTTCGCTTCTGGAAAAGTCACAAATTCTTTGAAACTCAACAAAGCATTGTTGAACTGGTCCAAAACATACTCCGTTTCTCCTTTCCAAAACGTGGCTCTTGCCGAAAATTTGGCGTCGCTGGTGATGGCAATCGACTTTTTAAACATTGCTAAAGCCTCGGGATAACTGCCATCGGTGTACAATTCTAAACCGCGATAAAACGTCACTTTTTGATAGACTTGTTTGTTGGCGAAGTTTTTATTTTTTTCCAACAATTCTAAGGCGCCTTTGTAATTTTTAGCAGTAATGTAGGAATTAATCAATAACGTTTCAATTTCATTTTTGCTGGTCGAATTCGGATATTTTTCTAAAAAAGCGTACAAAACGTCAGGAACCGATTGGTAAGAATTCCCGATTTCGTAGCTCAGTTTGGCGTAGTTTAATGCTGCATCTTCTTGAATTTTCAAATCGAAATTCATTTCCGAAGCATTTTTAAACGCATTCAACGCTTGTTGTTTTTTATCGGTTTTGAAATAACTTTCTCCTAAATGATAGTACGCATTTTGCGCTACGAAGTCTTTCCCATCAATGATTTTATTGAATTGTGCAATGGCATTTTCAAAATCATTTTGTTGGTAATACGCGTACCCCAATTGGTAAAAATCGGTGTTGTTCCACTTCCCTTTTTTGCCTTTGTATTGCGTTAAGTACGGAATGGCTTTGGCGTATTGTTTCAAATTGAAATAACTTTCTCCAATAATTTTGTTCAATTCTGATTTTTCTTGGGCGGTTGATTTGGGCATGGCGGTCATTCCTAAATCAATGGCTTTTTGAAAATTCCCCGATTTGAAGTTCATGTCGGCCTGAAAATACGATAGCTTTTCTTTGTACTTTTCTTCACCTGCGACTTCGTCAAAATATTTGGTGGCTTGTTTGTAATCGTCGCCTTCATAAGCCATAAAACCTAAGTAATACTTGGCTTGCAAACCGTATTCTTTAGAATTTAAAACTTTATTAAAATAAGGAGTGGCCTCTTTTTTATTATTCGCGCTAAACAAACTATAGCCTTTTTGAAAATTGAACTTATCCAATTCTTCGTACGATAAGGTATTTTCATCTACTTTATCAAAATACGCTAATGCCTGTGGGAATTTGCCTTGTTCAAAATAGTAATGGCCCACTTCAATATACGCTTGGTTTTGTTTTGAACTGGTTGGATAGTTTTTTACGAAATTTTCCATCATGGCATCGGCGTTCGCTTGATTCAGGTGAATCGCACAATTCGCGCTGTAATAAGCACAATCGGATTGTACTTCTACATTTTTATTTTCATTTTTTACTTGATCGAAAATAATTTGCGCCGACAAATATTGATGGTCTTGATAGAGCGAAATAGCCCGATTGAAATCTTTTAAATCATTCGTATAAATGTCTGATTTCTGGGCTAAAATGGGTGTGAATCCCAAAAATAAAAAACATAAAAAAAGGCTGATTTTTTGCTGCATCGTTGTTTTTGTTTAGTAGGTCAAATGTATTCTATTCTGCACCCTATAACGGAGCGCGTCTAGCATTTATTATGAACATCTTTTTTAACATGAAAACCTTGGTGAGAATCTTCTAAAATTTATTTTGAATACCAGCGTTAACTTCTTACTTTTACCACATAAACAAAATCATCATGTCGCAACCCGTTGTATTTTTAAGAAACGTTTCCATTTACCAAGAACACAAAGTCATTCTTTCTAATATTAATCTAGAAGTCAATCACGGAGAATTCCTTTACATCATTGGAAAAACAGGTTCGGGAAAAAGTAGTTTCATGAAAACGTTGTACGCCGATTTACCGCTAACAGAAGGGCAAGGCAGCGTGGTTGATTTTGATTTGGCTTCTTTGAAAGACGATAAAATTCCGTACTTAAGACGAAAAATCGGCATTGTTTTTCAAGACTTTCAATTGCTTCCCGACCGCAGTGTTTTGGAGAACATGTTGTTTGTTTTGAAAGCAACGGGCTGGACCAGTTCAGAAGAAATGCAAGTCAAAATTGACGAAGTGCTGGACAAAGTCGATTTGCGCTCGGTGGCCAATAAGATGCCGCACCAATTATCTGGCGGAGAACAACAACGTGTGGCGATTGCCCGAGCGTTATTGAACGATCCTGAACTGATTTTAGCAGACGAACCCACCGGAAATCTAGACCCACAAACCAGCGTGGAAATTATGGAAGTGTTGCGTAAAATTAACGCCAATGGGAAGACCGTTATCATGGCCACACACGATTACGCGCTGTTGATGAAATACCCTTCTAAAACGTTGAAATGCGAAGACAACAAAATCTTTGAAGTGGTGCAACGAACGGTTTAATTTCTTGAAAATAATTTTGTCTTTTCGGACAACCAATGCGCTCCGAGCAAAAACACAAAAGGAAAAGTCACCAAGTGAAATCGGTCGCCTTGACTGCACGATACTCCCGATAATACGATGATATAAAGTATAAAAAAACCCATTTTAGCGAATGGGTTTTCGCTTTTATAATTGCGATAAACGTACCACAGCGCCAATGCGAATCCGACTATTGTTAAAGAGCGATTTTGCCATTTTGAGACGTTGAAAAAGAATAGTTTCCTATTTTCAAAATAGGACTTATGTTGTTCATTTTTTAGATCTTGAATGCACACATTTCCCGATTTGGTATTGTCGAAAACATCCGAAACATAGGCTTTAAAAACATTGAGCGTATTGTTTTGAATTTGCTCCTTCATATCGGCTACCGCCACTTTTTTCTGATGCGGAAAATCTTTTTGTCCGAAAATAAAATCAGCTCTTGGGTTATTGATTTGGTGGTACTCCATCCCTTTACGGTAGCAATCGGATTTACTGAAAAGATAGTTGTGATAAGTGACGCCGTCAATATAACTTAGGGTAAAATCTCCGTATTGTACTCGCATTCCAATAACCTGAATGGCAATCAACAGCAAACTGAAATACAGTAGGAAAGCGCTTTTGGATTTGTAATTTCGATACCATTCTTTAGCAAAATACAGACAAAAAACAATTGCCAAAAATTTAGATCCAGGCTTGATTAGCATGCTTAGCAACAGCAAACTTAACGTTAGTGAAAGCCATAAAAACTGTTTCTTTTTATAATACAAAAACAAAAAATAGAAAGCCGCTACAATGAAAAATGTATAGAGTGGTTCGGTTAACAAATGGAAGTTAATTACCACATTTCCCACTAAAAAGAAAGGCAAAATGGCGACAATCAGTGCTACTTTAGGTTTTAAAAAATTCTTCGCCATTTCAAAAAGCAACACGGAAGTGGCTAACCAACAAACAACATTCACATAAAAGCTCCACTCGTAAATTCCTTGATGGGAACTTCCAAAAAGATAGGGCAATCCCGTAATAAAGGCCATCAGCATTGGACGATAATAGTGTCCCGTGAATTTTAAAAACATCTTTTCGGCTGACGAATGGTAATCTTGTGAATCCGGATAAATCAAATGTTGTGCATCCAATTGCAAAAGAAAATTCAACAACTGCAACCAAATCAATCCAATCACAATAATGGCAATAGGATATTGGTATTTTAAGAGGAAATGTTTCATGGTAACAAATTAAACAAAAATTGGAATACTATTGTACATTCCGTTTAGAAATGTAGTTTTGTGAAACGGTTTATTCATTTGCAAAAAAAATCCATGAACAGATTATCCATATTGATTCCGGTTTACAATGAAGGGCCAACCATTCATTTGATTCTGGACAAAATCAAACAAGTTACCTTACCGCAAAATATTTCCAAAGAGATTATTATTGTCAATGATTGTTCGACCGATGCTACTTCAGAAAGCATCAAAAATTACAGTGCTGCCAATCCTGAATTGCACCTAGTGGTTTTGGAACATGAAAAAAACAAAGGAAAAGGAGCCGCTTTGCATACTGGAATTGCTCACGCTACTGGCGAGTACCTTATCATTCAAGACGCCGATTTGGAATACGACCCGAATGAATATAAAATATTATTGCAACCTGTTCTTGACGGATTTGCCGATGTCGTTTACGGCTCCCGATTTATGGGTGGTAATGCGCATCGAGTGTTGTTTTTCTGGCATACGATTGGAAATAAATTCCTAACTACTTTATCGAATGCGTTTACCAATTTGAATTTGACCGATATGGAAACTTGTTACAAATTGTTTGATGCCTCGATGCTGAAATCGCTCGTTTTGAAGGAAAAACGATTTGGATTTGAACCTGAAGTTACGGCAAAGATTTCTAAAATACCGAATGTTCGCATTTACGAAGTGGGTATTTCTTATTACGGTAGAACTTACCAAGAAGGCAAGAAAATCAACTGGAAAGATGGTTTCAAAGCCATTTTTTGTATTTTTCGGTACAACCTTTAAATACTAATTTCTACAAATTCTCGTTTTAAGAAAAACTCTGGCATGCTTTCAATACTGATTCCTATTTACAACTACGATACTGTTCCTCTGATTACAGCGCTTCAGCACCAAGTTGCCCAAACCGGAATCGAATATGAAATACTTTGTTTTGACGATGCATCTACTTTATTTTTAAAGGAAAATGAAATATTAAAGGCACTTCCGAATGTCAACTATGTTTTGTTGGAAGAAAATATTGGGCGAAGTAAAATTCGAAATCGACTAGCGAAAGAAGCCCAATATTCGTGGTTGCTTTTCTTAGATGCCGATGTTTTACCCAAATCAGAATCCTTTGTTGCCAACTATTTACCCTATTTGAATGACGAAATCAAAATTGTAAATGGTGGCGTTGAATATAGAAAACAAGAACCTAGCAAAGAAAAAAAATTACGCTGGGTTTACGGACATCACCGAGAAGCATTGCCTTGCGAAACTCGAGAAAAAAATCCTTATTTGAGTTTGTTAACGTTAAATTTCTTGATTCATAAATCGGTTTTTGAAACGGTTTCTTTTAATGAAACGATTCCCAATTTACGACACGAAGACACTCTTTTTTCGTATAATTTGATGCAACAGCAGGTACGAATTCAACAAATTGACAATCCGATTTATCACTTGGGACTTGATGCTTTTTCAAAAGCCATTCAAAAAGAAAAAGAATCTGTGATTGCCTTGAAATACTTGCTAGACCAACAACTTATAGCGCCCAACTATTTGAAAATTGCAACCGTATTTACTACACTAAAAAAATTAAGATTAGTAGTGCTATACCGCTATCTCTTTCAACTTTTCAAAAAAGGAATGCTACATAATTTAGCCAGCAATAGTCCGTCCTTAGTGATTTTTGATTTTTATCGGTTAGGATATTTATGTCAAATTGAAAACGAAAACACCACCCACAAATTCAATTAACACACGCCTATGCCGCAATTTTCAGTAATCATACCACTTTACAACAAAGAAAAATTTATTGAAGATACACTTCAGAGTGTTTTGCAGCAATCGGTTACTGATTTTGAAATTATCATCGTCAACGATGGTGCTACAGATAACAGCGAAGCCATCGTTTTAAAGCAAACCGATTCTCGAATTCGCTATTATTCCAAAACAAACGAAGGTGTTTCCTTGGCGCGGAATTTCGGAATTGAAAAAGCAAGCGGAACCTACCTTGCCTTTCTTGATGCTGATGATTATTGGTACCCTGATTGTTTAGAAACCTTTCAGGAAATGGTACTGCAATTTCCCGATCAATTCGTTTTTGCAGCAGCTAAAGAAATCCAAACAGCCAACAAAACCTTTCCTGCTGGCTATAACTTTGAAAAAAGCAATCAACCTCAACTTCTAAATTATTTTGAATCGAGCCAGAAAGAAAGCATTCTATGGACCTCTTGTGCTGTTTTTCACAAAAGTGTTTTTGAACGAGTTGGTGTTTTTGATCCGGCCATTCGAATAGGTGAAGATACCGATTTGTGGATTCGAGTGGGTTTAGCATTCCCAATTGTATTTCATTCGAAAATTTTGGCTCGATACAACTATGACGAGCAAAGTGTGTCAAGAGCGATAAGTTACATTATGCCTGACAGCACCTTTTTAAAATACGCCAAACTCGAAAAAGACAATGCTGCATTACACCAATTTTTAGATTTGAACCGATTTACAGTCGCAATTAAATATAAAGTACTCGGAAACAATACAGCATTTAAGACGTATGTTGAGGCAATCGATTCGAAAAACTTGAATCTAAAGAAACGCATTTTGCTAAAGTTACCCGTTTTTCTATTATTGCAATTGATACAATTTAAGCAGTTTTTAGCCAACAACGGGTTTGGAGATACCGTTTTTAGGTAGGAATATCTAATGCTTTTCTACTAATTGTTGCCATTGTTTTGCGATCGCTTCTTCCGATAAATGCCTCACACTGTCTTTCGCATTGCGCTTGCAGTATTTATAAAGAATTTCGTCTTCTACAAAGCGGATCATAGCTGTGGCAAGGGCTTTACGGTTGTAATTTTCAACAATTAATCCGTTGTGTTCGTTCGTTATAATTTCCGCTGGTCCCGAATTGCAATCCACAGAAATCACTGGTGTTCCTATGGCTAGTGATTCAATGATTGCCATTGGAAATCCTTCAAACCGACTGGTAAGTAGCGTGAATCTTGCATTTTTTACATACGCAAAGGGATTTTTTTGAAAAGGGATTCGGTGTACTACGGTGGTTAATTCCAATTTTCGAATTAAATCATCCACCAAATAAACATCGGAGCCATCGCCCATGATGACTAAACGGTAACCATGTTCAAAAATCTTAGAATCTAAATATCCTTCTAAAAGCAATTGAAAATTCTTCACTTTGTCATCAATACGCCCGAAGTACAAAATGTATTTTTCAAACGGAACTACAGTAGCGTCTTCAATAAGTTGATTCTTGGCAATCGGATTGTAAATGGTCGCAGTATTTTTAAAACGATAGACTTTCTGAATTTGATTTTCGATGCTTTTGGAAACACAAACTAGTTTTTCAACATTAGTATTGATTAGTCCGGCAAAGAATGGTGAGGACGGAAAATAATAGTCTAAATGAAAGCTATGAACGATGTAAAAAATTCTTCGTTTTCCATAAATCCAATGTGTTATTAACTCCCTAACTAATAAATTTCGAGTACGATTGTCAATGACGATTTCGATTTTCTCTTCTTTTAAATACCGACTTAGTAGCATCCCTTTTTTGATTTTTTTCAGAATACTAGAATCGTTGGAGCAGAGTTTACCCAGATTATAAACCGAGCCCGTGTGAGCATAATCGACAATATCATTCACAATAATATGGTGAATTTCATATCCTAAATCTTGCAAAATAAAACTTAAAACGCCCGCAAATCGTTCAGCACCACCAGCACCAAGCGATGAGGAAATTAGTGCTATTTTATTTTGAGTCGTAGGCATTTTTGTCTAATTTGTAAATATCTTTGTCAAAGATAACAATATATGAACATTTTACTCCTAGGCGAATACAGCCGTCTTCATAATTCTTTAAAAGAAGGATTGCTTAAATTAGGGCATCATGTGGTAGTGCAGGGTTTTAATGACGGATTTAAAGCCTACCCCGTAGATCTTTTGTTTGAAAAAAAATGGGACCGTGGTTTTCGAAAGAAATTAAAAATCGCCATGTACATGGTTAGTGGTTTTGATATTTCTTCATACTTAACATACCGTCAGTTCCTTGCAAACAAATCCCAATTCGAAGGATACGATGTGGTTCAATTGATCAATGAGAATAGCTTTTTTTGCGATCCTTATTACGAGAAAAAAATACTAAACCACCTTTTTGAAAAAAATAAAAAAGTATTTCTTTTATCCTGTGGCGATGATTACTCTAATGTCAAATATGGTTTTGAAAACCCCGAATTTAAGTCGGGAATTATCCCCTATCTCGAAGGAAAAATTGCTCCAAAAGATTTTCAAAATGTGTTGAAATATCGCAAAGAAAGTTTCCAACAATTGCACACTTTTCTGATGGAGCGAATAGCTGGAATTATTGCATCCGACTTGGATTATGATATTCCACTACGAAACAATTCTAAATATCTTGGCTTGATTCCGAATCCAATTAATACGGAAGAAATCCCTTTTACTCCGCTCTTAATTGAAGATAAGATTCGTATTTTTCTCGGGATCAATACGGAAAGCTATTTTAAAAAAGGATGTGATTATTTTGAAAAAGTACTCGCCATTATTGCCGAAAAATATCCCGAAAAAGTGGAAATCATGGTCACACGAAATATTCCTTATCAAGAATACATCGTATTGAATAATAAGGCTCACATTCTTTTAGACATGACCTACGCCAATGATCAAGGTTATAATGCATTAGAAGCCATGGCCAAAGGAAAAGTGGTTTTTACTGGTGCAGAAAAGGAATTTGAAACCTACTATCAATTGACTGAAAGTGTAGCCATCAATGCCAAACCAGATGTAGCGTATTTGGTTGACCAATTAACTTTATTGATTGAAAATCCACAAGTCCTAGTTACCATTGGCGAACGAGCACGTCGCTTCGTAGAAAAAGAACATGACTATTGTACAATCTCTGAAAAGTATTTGAGAATCTGGAATTAATACATCACGTTCTGCGTCTGATACTTATCTTGAAACTACAATTACTTTTGGTGGTTTTCTTTTGCTAGAGAAATCTGCCGGAAATTCTTTTTTATGTTGGTCCAATAAACAATAAGGTTCGTCGTCGATATACCCTTTAAGAACTACATAGGAATTATTTTTCAAACTATATCCTCTATAATTAGACGGCATGGTTTCCGAAGTTATCCAAACATCGTCTTCTTTATAGATATAAAGTGCTCTTCGGGTGTCAAAATACGCTTGAAGGTTGGGATAGTAATAATACCTAACTTTTGTGAACGATTCTATTGATTTTTTGTTACTTATATAAACAGTATCTATAGCAACTTGTGCCCGACAAAACTGACTAGAAAATAGGACTGTTAGAATTAAATAGTATAGTGTTTTCATAATTTTTTCACTTTTAAAAGTTAAAAAATATGATTTGGGGCGATAAATGTATAGCATAAAAACGAGTGACTGAATTATTTTAGATGTTGTGCGTGTTTCTATCGATGAACTGCATTTTTTTTTGAAAAATACCTATCAAATATCTAAAATTTAACCGCTTGATTACTAGTATTGTACCTTACATTTTCATGCTTTTTGTTAAAGTTTAGTGTAGTATATCGGTTTATTTTTTATATAAAAGATATAATTGATACTTTCGCTAAGCCGAATTTACAGTGCCAAAGCGAATCTATTTGAACTCAATTGTAGTCCTAAAAACAACGTCAATTTTGTAGCCCAAAGCCAAAGATTTGTCTCAAATTGAAACATGCTATTTAAAGTAGAAAGCCCCACGATTTACTTGAAAACTTATTGATAACCTTAAATGTACCTACGCAATGGAAAACGCAAGAAAACCTTCAGAAAAGTTTACCCCTACTTCTGAAAATGAGATTAAATACATTAAACCAAAATACAATGGTACTTTAGGATTTCGAGACATCCTTTTGATGGAGTTACGAACTATTTATTATACCGAAAAAGTACTGAGTAAGGCTTTTCCAAAAATCATCAAAAACGCTTGCTCTTATGAATTGATTGAGGCCATCACCATTCACCAAGAAGACACAAAAAACCAAATTATTCGGATAGAAGACATTTTTGCAGCCTTGAATGAAAATCCCATTTTACAACGTTGTCAAGCTATAGATTGTCTCTTACAAGAAATCGACGACATGGTCGAGGTAACCAAATTTGGATCGATCCGAGATGCCGGTATTGTGCTTTCTTTGCATAAAATTGAGCACTATGAAATAGCTTCTTATAGCATCTTAAACTCCTATGCAGAGAACTTAAAAGAGGAACTTTGTGCTGAACTACTTTTCAAATCACTAAACGAAGAAAAAGTGGCTCAAATGAGATTAGCCAAAATTGCTAGTGTAATTCCCTTTACTGGCGAACGGGATCTTTCGTAGCCCCCCGATTTAGTATAGATTCGTATAAAGCAATATACTCGTCGACCTTGACTTTGGTAGCCAACTCGCCTATTAAGTCAAAAGGAATGTCATCCATTTTTTTAAATCGGATGCAACTTTTGCCCATGTCGAGTTTGCCTTTAGCATGTTTTGGGAATTCACCTACAAACCACTCTAGCAATTTAGGGCTACCATAGATACCCATGTGATACAAAGCGATAAAATTCTTTTGCGATGCCAAATTAATAAATGGCAAGGGTAATTTTGGATTGCAATGGTATCCTTTCTCATATAAACTATGGGGAATCACATACCCTAACATGCCGTAGCTCATTACTTCGACAAAGCCATTTGGAAGGTTGCTTTTAATACAGGTTCTCAATTTTTCTACTGCCATTCGTCGATCTTCTGGTAATCCCTTGCAGTAGTCTTCCGGTGTTATTGCTTGTGATGTCATGTTCTTCAATTATTGATAAATAGTACAAGTTAAAGATAGGTTAATTATATAAAATAGGAACATCTTACTAACGCTTACAGTAACTTTAAGATAAATTAAAAAAACGAAGAAAAATAATCTTATCAATTGATGGCTAATTATAGATCGCATCAATCACCATGCGGTCTTTTTTTGTTTTCAAAATATAATCAAATTCAGTATTGCACCTTTCATATTTTTCAGATATTTGTAATGCTATAAAAAACAAATTCTGTTATGAAAAAAATTATCTTACTAAGTTTCCTTGTGCTTTTCGCGTCAAATGTAAAAGCACAATTGAAAGAAGTTGCCTATCAAGATGGCAGTCAAAAATTAAATGGTTTGTCCATTGCCCCAAAGAAAAGCAACAAAGACAAGCCAGGAATACTAATTCTTCCGGCGTGGAAAGGAATCGACAATCACGCTAAAGACTCTGCAGAAAAACTTGCCGCATTAGGATACTATGCATTTGTAGCTGATATCTATGGTGAAGGCAACTATCCAAAAGACACCAACGAAGCGGGGCAACGGGCTGGTTTTTACAAAAAAAACTACGAGCAATATCAAACCCGAATTCGGCTAGCATTAAACCAACTGATCCAATCTGGAGCTAATCCTGACAAAATTGTCGTAATTGGCTATTGCTTTGGTGGAACGGGTGCTTTAGAAGCTGCTCGAGCTCATTTCCCTGTAAAAGGTATCGTTTCATTTCACGGTGGTTTGGCCAAAGATCCTGCGCGAACAACAACCGATATCACGGCCAAAGTATTAATTTGCCACGGCGCAGACGACTTTTATGTGCCTCAAGAAGAAGTACAAGCGGTTCAGAAAGAACTTCGTGACGCTAAAGCTGATTGGGAATTTATTTCCTACGCCAATTCGGTCCACGCTTTTACAGATCCAGATGCAGGAAATGATAATTCCAAAGGCGCAGCTTACAACGAAAAAGCCGCTAAACGTTCTTGGGAGCATTTTTTACTCTTTTTAAAAGAAGTATTGTAATCCAAAAATTACTTACTTTTAACCAAGAAATTTTGGATCCATGAGTAAAAATGTTCTAAGGAAAGACAAGACTTGTTTGAATTGTAGGCATGTGGTAGAACAACGCTATTGCCCAAATTGCGGCCAAGAAAACAGCGAGAGCCGTAAAACATTCCACCATCTTTTTGTTCATTTCTTTGAAGATCTTACCCACTACGAAAATGCTTTTTGGAGAACCATTAAGAATCTTCTCTTCAAACCAGCATCGCTAACTAAGGAATACCTTTCCGGAAAAAGATTGTCCTATTTGGCTCCCGTGAGGTTGTATATTTTCATTAGCTTCATCACTTTCTTTTTGCTTACCGTCATCCCGAATACCGATTATAATTTGGTAAATGTTAATCGTACAACTACGACAACACATCCCCAAAATACAAAAGAAGTTCAAGAAATGAAAACACTTTTGAAATCGGAATCCATGGCGCTGCAAGATTCTATTGCGAAGGAAATTAAAGAATCTAAAAATAAAAGCGGGGCTGATGATTTCTTAAACCTTGGATTCAACACGCAAGAACAACTCGACTCTATACAAAAATTTGGAAAAGTAGAAGACCGATACAGCCATTTGGAATACTGGGTCATCAAAAAAATCTTGGAAGTCAAAAAGCACAATACCAAAGCAGAAATTATAGAAAAATTCAAAGAAGGTTTTGGACATAATTTTTCCAAAACGTTGTTCATTTACATGCCCTTATTTGCTTTTTTCTTATGGCTTTTTCACAGTAAGAAACGCTGGTATTATTTTGACCATGGCATATTCACACTTCATTATTTTTCATTTTTACTTTTAGTCGTATTGATAACTTTCCTTTTCAGCAAATTTTTGTCGCTTTTCGGAAAGTCAACTGTAGCCGATGTCATCAAAGGTGCTTTCGATTTTGTCGCATTAGCGTGGATGTTTTATTATTTTTTCCCAGCACACCATCGTTTTTACGGAGAAACACGATTTGTTTCCTTTATAAAAAGTATCACGCTATTTTTCATTAATATAATTTTAATCATCATTGTCATTTCTCTATTTGCCTTTTACACTTTTATTAACCTTCATTAAATTATTATGAAAAAATTACTCTTGCTTAGCGGTTTTGCTTTACTAACGTTAAGTTGTGCCTCTCAAAAAAATGCAGTCGCCACAAAAAATGTAACGAGCTACATGAACCTTATTACTGCAGAAGATCTTAAAACCAATCTTACCATTATAGCTTCTGATGAAATGGAAGGCAGAGATACTGGTTCGAAAGGACAAAAGAAAGCGGGCCAATACTTAATTGAGCAGTACAAAAAAAATAATATTCCCTTTCCGAAAGGTGCCAACAGTTATTTTCAAAATATTTCCGCAGACTATCTTAACGCCAAGTATCATGAAAATTTAACAGATTCGGAAAATATTTGGGCATTTATTGAAGGTTCCGAAAAGCCGGATGAAATTGTGGTAGTTTCGGCGCACTACGATCACGTTGGTGTAAAAAATGGTGAAGTTTATAATGGTGCCGATGATGATGGCTCGGGAACTGTGGCATTAGTATCCATCGCAAAAGCTTTTGAAAAAGCCAAAGAAGAAGGTCACGGACCCAAACGTTCGATTCTAATTTTGCACATGACTGGTGAAGAGCACGGCTTGCACGGTTCTAGATATTACTCAGAACATCCTCTATTTCCTTTAGCAAATACGGTAACTGACGTTAATATTGACATGATTGGACGTCGGGATGAGTTTCATGCCAATTCCAATAATTACATTTATTTGATTGGATCGGATTACCTTTCTTCCGACTTGTACAAGATTTGTGAAGATGCAAATAAGAATTATGTGCATTTGAATATTGATTACAAATACAACGACAAAAGTGATCCTAACCGATTTTATTATCGTTCTGATCATTACAATTTTGCTAAGAATGGTATTCCTTCTGTTTTCCTTTTCAATGGTACCCATGAAGATTACCACAAGCCAACGGATGAAGTTTCGAAAATCGAATTTGATGCATTACAGAAAAGAACTCAATTAGCCTTTACTATAGCTTGGGAATTGGCTAACCGCGATCAGCGACCAATCGTGGATAAGACCGACGGGAAATAAGATTCAACAATACTACAAAAGAATACCAACAAAAAAAGCTTCGAGTTTCCTCGAAGCTTTTGCATTCTGGGTGGCTGACCGGGTTCGAACCGGCGACCCTCGGCACCACAAACCAATACTCTAACCAGCTGAGCTACAACCACCATTTTTAACGAGTGCAAATGTATTGTAAAAAATTTCTTTTACAAAGAAATAATTCAAAAAAATTATATCAAATCTCCTAAACTATTGACGGCCAAATACCTTTCCACAGTGAATCCTTCCCCGTATTCTGTACCAATTAGTCGGCCTAAATCTTGAGCTCGGTAACTTAAGCTCTCTAAGAAATTTTTCGTGGCAATTGGCGTTTCCGGTTCTGCGCTTTTCGGATCATAAAACTGGGAGGAATACGCTAAAATGGCTTCTACTCTTTTACTATTAAATCCGCTAATATCTACAACAAAATCAGGCGTTGCGTTTTTCCATTGCATATAGTGATAAACCAATTTCGGACGCCATGCTTTTTGTGGTTGTCCATTATAATCCGTTTCCACCTTCAACAAACCCGATAAAAAACAAGCATCCGAAACCAACTTACTTCCTTTTCCGTGATCAATATGACGATCATCAATAGCATTACAAAGTACGATTTCAGGTTGGTATTTCCGCAACATCCGAATAATCGCTAACTGATGCTCTTCGTCGTTTACAAAAAAACCATCGCGCATGTTCAAATTTTCACGGATGGCAACTCCTAAAATTTTTGCGGCTGCCGCGGATTCTTGATCTCTAGTTTCCGCTGTTCCTCGAGTTCCTAATTCACCTCGAGTTAAATCTACGATGCCCACTTTTTTTCCGAGTGACACTTCTTTTGCGATTGTTCCGCCACAACCCAATTCGACATCGTCAGGATGAGCTCCAAAAGCCAATATATCTAGTTTCATGATACTGCAATTTATTTTGACAAAGATAAAAGATAAAGTAGTACTATTTTTAATCTATTATAGCTTTCATGGTGTTGGCTTTTTGAACTGTTTCTTCCCATTCTTTTTCGGGAACGCTGTCTTTGGTAATGCCACCGCCAATGTACAAATGAATAGTGGCATTCGTTTCTGAATTGGTTTCAATCTTCATACAACGCAGGTTTACATTCAACTCCGTAGCCTTTTCTTGTGATACAAAATCATGATTCAATTCGCCCAAATATCCTGAATAATACTCCCGATCATAGCCTTCATTTTGGAGTAAGAAAGCTTTACTTTCCATCTTAGGTAACCCACAAACCGCTGGTGTGGGATGTAAAATCGCCAACACTTCTTTTAAAGGTGAAGAAGATTTTAATTGGCCTTGAATATCCGTTTTTAAATGAACTACATTCCCAGCTTTCAAAGTATAGGGTTCCGAAATGGTCCAATCGGTGACATGATTTTTCAAACGATCCAGAATAAAATTCGTTACAATTTGTTGCTCCTCTTTTTCTTTGGATTCCCAAACCGCAGCTTCATTTTCTTGATAAACTTGCGTTCCTGCAACAGCCATGGTGTTTAATACTTCCTCTTTTATTTTTACCAACTGTTCGGAAAATCCTCCCAGCCACATTCCTACTTTGGGATGGAAAAAGCAATAAGAAAAAGCGGTTGGATACTTTTGCAGTAGCTTTTGGAAAACGGCAGCAAATTCAAAATTTGCTACGGCTATAGTTTCCTTTCTGGAAACAACAAGCTTTTTATAAGCACCTGTCTGAATAGCATCGATGGCTTTTTGCACCAACAACATATGAGCAGCTTTTGCCACTTCTTGTTCCTCTGCCGCCGTGACTTTTTGCTGTTGGTCGTTGCTGGTAAAATCGATATCGGTTACTACGACCTGACTTTTGTCTAAAGGAAGTACTACCCCATTTTTGCCTTCAAAAGGAGCAAAAACAAATCCTTTCTCCTCAAAATCACTCGTTACGTATAAGAGGTCGCTATTTTGAAACACCCCAACAACCTTCTTCGATTTCGGTTTGCTATAAAGTACAAAGGGTAAGTTTTGCTGGTACTGCTGTTGCGCGCGCTCTAAAAGAAGTTTCCAATCTTCGGTTTCTTGAGAATCCATTACAATCTTCTTTTAGGCAATACCATATTAGTTAATTTGCAAAGACTGATCAAGGTGCCATTTTCATCGGTAATCCGAATTTCCCACAAGTGAATACTCCGCCCTTTGTGAACAATTCTGGCCGTTCCAGTAATGATTCCTTCGCGTTTGGCCTTTAAATGATTGGCTGCAATTTCGATGCCTCGAATTTCACTCAACTCAGCATTCACATACAACATCGAAGCGGCGCTACCCACACTTTCCGCTAAAGCCACACTAGCACCGCCATGCAACAATCCCATAGGCTGGTGAATTCTTGAATTCACCGGCATTTTCGCTTCTAGAAAATCTTCCCCAGCATCAGTATATACAATTTCTAAAGTCTCCATCAACGTGTTTTTGCACATAGCATTGCACAGGTCCAGAATCTTCTTTTTATCAAAACTCATAACTCTTTTTTTTTACAAAATTAAACATATTGTATCGAGATAAAAGGAGAAAGCCAATGAAAAAAGACTAATTTCACTTTTTGTTCGTTATTTCAATTTAGAACCTTTCGCAATTTTCAAATTAATACCTATTTTTACCAAAATTCCATTCCAATGCGTCAACTACAAGCTCTATTTTTACTCGCAATTGTAATATCATTAAGCTCTTGCCGAAAAGATTTTGAAACCGTTCCCAGCCAACAAGGGAATTTAGTTTTTTCTAAAAATACCGTCTATTTGGATACCGTTTTTACCAATATTAGTTCCAGTACTTATACCTTAAAAGTTTACAATCGAACCAACAAAGACATCCGTATTCCCAGCATCCATTTAAAGAAAACCGATAGCAAATACCGCTTATTAGTGGACGGAATGACGGGCGTAGATGCTGATCAAAATGGAATTGGCGACGGTAAAGCATTCAACAATGTAGAACTTTTAGCGAAAGACAGCTTGTACATTTTTATCGAAACAACCGCGAATATTGCCGATGCCAATCCCACTGATTTTTTATACACTGATGAAATCGATTTTGAATCCATCAACGGCGTTCAAAAAGTAGATTTAGTGACTTTAATTCAAGATGCTGTTTTTTTATATCCTGAAAAATATAGCGATGGCTCTAAAGAAACGCTTCATTTGGGTACAGATTCTGCCGGAGCTTCGGTAGATGTCATTGGATTTGAACTCAACGAATCCGATCCAATTCATGGAAACGAACTTCATTTTACCAATGCAAAACCTTACGTAATTTATGGCTATGCCGGAGTTCCCGATGGAAAAACTCTAACGATTGACCCTGGAACTAAAGTTTATTTTCATGCTGAATCCGGAATGATTGTACAGCCCGGTGGGTCTTTGCAAATTAATGGAGGCGTTTCTTCTAATCCCGAACATCCGCAACAAAATGAAGTTACTTTTGAAGGCGACCGTTTGGAACCTATTTACGAAGATGTACCCGGACAATGGGGAACAGTTTGGTTGCGCGAAGGCAGTGTGAATAATAAAATTGAACATCTAACTTTAAAGAATGCCACCGTAGGTTTGCTAGTAGAAAGTTGTCCGTTAGAAATCAATCATTCGCAATTATACAATTTCTCAAATTATGGAATATTAGCAAGAACTGCCGGAATTTTAAGTCAAAATTTAGTAGTCAATTTAGCAGGACAAGCTACTTTAGCCTGCAGCATTGGCGGTAGTTATGATTTTAGAAACTGTACCTTCAACAACAACTGGAATGGTTCAGATCAAAGGGCCGTGCTACTCAGCAATTACGAAGACAATGGCAATGGAACAGCTTCTGCAGCTGATTTAATCAAAGCCAACTTTTACAATTGCATTATCTATGGGGCAAACAATGTTGAACTCTTATTGGATAAAGTAGATGACAAGCTATTTGAATTTGATTTAAAAAATTGTTTGGTAAAATTCCGAGACGAAGGGACTGCTTTAGTTACTAACACTTTGTACGATGCTATCCGAGAAGGGAATAGCAAAGCAAATCTAATCAACAAAGACCCAAAATTTAAAAATGCCAATGCCAATAAATTGAATATTGAAGCCGATTCGCCCGCAGCAACCGCAGGTGGCAATTTTGGAGTGACAATAGATGTTAATGGAAATCCGCGAACTACATTCGATATTGGCGCTTATCAAAGCGCACCTTTCGCAAATTAATTGTTCAAAAGTCGTAATAACTGTGAATTGTAATTTGTGGTTTTTTAACCTAAATTTGCTGCACACAACAACACTAACTACATCCTGATGATTCATTTCTTTGAAAACCAAAGTAAAACGGTTTTTGCAGTACAAACGCAAGCACCACTTTCGGCTCAAGACATAAGCAAATTAAATTGGCTTTTTGCCAACTCGCAGCAACTAGAAAAATCCGTCCTGACGGATTTTTTTATTGGACCACGCGCCGCCATGATCACCCCATGGAGCACCAATGCTGTTGAAATTACCCAAAATATGGGCATTACTGGAATGCTTCGCATTGAAGAATTTCATAAAGTCGGCGCAGATTTCACCGACTTCGATCCCATGCTTTCCCAAAAATATTCCGAGTTAAACCAAGATATTTTTACCATTCACATTCAACCGGAAGCCATTCTTGAAATTGACGATATTGCCCATTACAATCAAAAAGAAGGCTTGTCATTAAGCACTGAAGAAGTGGATTACTTGAACCGACTTGCCACAAAACTTGGTCGGAAATTAACCGATTCCGAAGTCTTTGGTTTCTCACAAGTGAATTCGGAACACTGTCGCCACAAAATTTTCAACGGCACTTTTGTCATTGATGGTGTCGAAAAAGAATCGTCGTTGTTCCAATTGATTAAGAAAACATCCTCTGAAAATCCGAACGATATTGTGTCTGCTTACAAGGACAATGTGGCTTTTGTGAAAGGTCCGACCGTGCAGCAATTCGCACCCAAATCAGCCGACAAACCCGACTATTACGAAACCAAAAATTTTGATTCCGTATTGTCGTTAAAAGCAGAAACTCATAATTTCCCAACAACCGTAGAACCTTTTAACGGTGCGGCTACAGGTTCGGGTGGGGAAATTCGAGATCGTTTGGCGGGCGGACAAGGTTCATTGCCCTTAGCCGGAACAGCGGTTTACATGACTGCTTATTCTCGCATTCAAAAAGACAGCCCAACGAAAAAGGGCATGCCTGAACGAAAATGGTTGTACCAAACGCCTTTGGATATTTTAATCAAAGCCTCGAATGGTGCTTCCGATTTCGGAAATAAATTTGGGCAACCTTTAATCACCGGTTCGGTATTAACGTTTGAACACGAGGAAAACAACCGAAAAGTAGGCTACGATAAAGTCATCATGCAGGCAGGCGGTATTGGCTACGGAAAATTAGAACAATCCATCAAACACCATCCAAAACCAGGCGACAAGATCGTTCTTTTGGGCGGTGATAATTATAGAATCGGAATGGGTGGCGCTGCAGTTTCTTCGGCAGATACTGGTGCTTTTAGCTCTGGAATCGAACTAAATGCCATTCAGCGATCGAATCCTGAAATGCAAAAACGAGCGGCCAATGCGATTCGGGGTTTGGTGGAGCGAGATGAAAATCCAATTGTTTCCATTCACGATCACGGCGCTGGCGGACATTTGAATTGCTTATCCGAATTGGTAGAAGAAACAGGCGGTTTGATTCATTTAGACCAACTCCCAGTAGGCGATCCTACGCTTTCTGCCAAAGAAATTATCGGCAACGAATCGCAAGAACGTATGGGCTTAGTGATTGGTGCCTCCGACATCGAATTGCTTCAAAAAATCGCCGATAGAGAACGTTCGCCGATGTACCAAGTGGGTGACGTTACGGGCAACCACCGCTTCACTTTTGAATCTGAAAAAACAGGCGCCAAGCCTATGGATTTAGCTTTGGAAGACATGTTTGGCAGTTCTCCAAAAGTCATTATGAATGATATGACCACTGTTAGAAATTATGCCGAATTAAACTACACCGCTGAACTTTTCGAAACCTATTTAAAGCAAGTTTTACAACTGGAAGCGGTAGCGTGTAAAGATTGGTTGACCAACAAAGTAGATCGCTGTGTGGGCGGAAAAGTGGCCAAACAACAATGCGTTGGTCCATTGCAATTGCCTTTGAACAATGTAGGCGTCATGGCATTGGATTATTTGGGCAAAGAAGGAATAGCAACATCCATAGGTCACGCTCCTATTGCCGCGCTAATTGATCCTGTTGCGGGAAGTCGAGTAGCTATTGGAGAAGCACTTTCCAACATTATTTGGGCGCCGATTAAAGACGGTATTCGTGGCATTTCATTGTCGGCGAACTGGATGTGGCCATGCAAAAATGAAGGTGAAGATGCGCGTTTGTATGAAGCCGTGAAAGGTTGTGCCGATTTTGCCATCGAATTGGGAATCAACATTCCGACCGGAAAAGACTCGCTTTCGATGAAACAAAAATATCCGAATGAAGAAGTCATTGCACCCGGAACCGTGATTATTTCCGCTGCTGGTCATTGCACTGAGATTACGAAAGTGGTTGAGCCCGTTTTGCAAAAAGATGGCGGATCGATATATTACATCAATTTGTCTCAAGACGATTTCAAATTAGGCGGTAGTTCGTTTGCTCAGATTTTGAATAAAATTGGAACGGCAACGCCAACTATTAAAGATGCCGGATTTTTCAAAACAGCATTTGACACCATCCAAGAATTAATTATAGACGACCAAATTGTAGCAGGCCATGACATTGGTAGTGGCGGATTAATAACTACTATATTGGAAATGTGTTTTGCCGATGTCAATTTAGGAGCCAAAATCGACTTAAGTGCTTTTGCTGAAAAGGACAGCCTGAAAATACTCTTTTCAGAAAATATTGGAATTGTAATTCAACCCAAAGAAGATGTCGTTTTTGAAAAAGCTCTAACTGCAAATGCGATTCCGTTCTACCAATTGGGAACCGTTCAAGAAAGCGATTTCTTGCAACTTACAACTAACAACCTACAACCTACAACTTACTTTTTAGAAGTTTCCAGCTACCGCGATATTTGGTTTGAAACTTCCTTCCTACTCGATCAAAAACAAACGCAAAACGGCAAAGCCAAAGATCGTTTTGAAAATTATAAGCATCAAAAATTACAATATCAATTTCCGCGTCATTTCAACGGAAAAAAACCAGTACACGACAATGCTACTGCCCGACCAAAAGCAGCTATTATTCGAGAAAAAGGAAGCAATTCTGAACGCGAGATGGCGAATGCAATGTATCTTGCAGGATTTGATGTTAAAGATGTACACATGACCGATTTAATTTCAGGTCGGGAAACTTTAGAAGACATTCGTTTTATTGGAGCCGTTGGTGGCTTCTCCAATTCGGATGTTTTGGGCAGCGCTAAAGGCTGGGCCGGAGCGTTTTTATACAACGAAAAAGCCAAAGCCGTTTTGGAGAATTTCTTCAATAGAGAAGACACTTTATCGGTTGGAATTTGCAACGGTTGCCAATTGTTCATGGAACTAGAAGTCATTTATCCGGAGCACGAAATTCATGGCAAAATGAAACACAACGACAGTCAGAAACACGAAAGTATCTTTACATCGGTAACGGTGCAAGAAAATAATTCGGTAATGCTAGCAAGCTTGGCGGGAAGTACATTAGGCGTTTGGGTTTCGCATGGCGAAGGAAAATTCGATTTGCCTTATAGTGAAGAAAACTACCATATTGTAGCCAAATACGGGTATGAAGCCTATCCTGCCAATCCGAATGGCTCTGATTTCAACACCGCAATGCTGTGCGACAAAACGGGACGACATTTGGTGATGATGCCGCATATTGAGCGTTCTACCTTTCCATGGAATTGGGCACATTATCCTAAAGGAACTACCGACGAAGTATCGCCTTGGTTGGAAGCTTTTGTTAATGCTAGAAAATGGGTAGAAAATAACTAGTAATAGTTCTATAAATAAAAAACGCAACCTTTCAGAGATTGCGTTTTTTATTTAATTACTGTTGTTTTGTTTCTTTTCCGCTGCCAATTGCTTTCTGCTTTTGTAGGCTTTCAAATATTCGCCTTTTGGAGTTCCGTCGTCAAAAGAACTGAATTTGATTAAGGTTCGAACGCCTTGACGGGCTTGTTCGTTGGTGAAATTTTCATATTCGATTCGGTACAACGCCGAATACATTTCAGCACGACCCACACCGTGATAACAGTGAATCAAAACAGGATAATTATCAGGGTTGTCCATAACTTTGAAAAAGATATCCAAGTTCTCTTGTTTCGGAACTTGATCCGATCCGTCGTTAAAATAATTGACTCCTTTAATTTTCTCTACTGCTTGTTTCTCGGCTGTCAATTCTGCTGGAACTTCTGGATTGTTCACCAAATCAGCAGTTCCAGGAAAACGCAAATCTACAATCGACTTAATGTGATATTTCTTCACATAACTTTCAATCTCATCTGGTGGAATCACTCCAGATTTGTACACTTTTCCCTCGGTAATCGTTTCAAAGTTGTGATTGATATTCATATCATAGACATACTTCCCAACGAAAATTAGAACAATCGCCAGCAGAGAAAATCCAATTATTTTTTTATTCTTTTTCATAACGATAGTTTATTCTGATGTTAATTTTTGGCCTACTACACGTTGCATGTAATCTTCAATAAAGGCTTTGCAGTGGAGTTCTAAAGCGTTCATTGCCGCATTTCTTTTTCCAATCAAATTGGTCGTCAGTCCCTTATCTTCTTTATCGTAGAACCCAATTGATTTCTTGCCGTCAAAGATACAAATATAATCGCCTTCCGAGAACTGGTACAAATTCCCTGTCGAATTGATTACAAAAGGCGGTGTGGCTTTTTTATCCAGCAAACTTCTACCCCAACTTCGGAAAGGTTTTGGATAGCCAATCATGTCTAAAATCGTCGGATAAATATCAATTTGTTGCGCTAAATCTTCATCAACTCCCACATATTGGCTATTGGGTTTGTAAATGATAATCGGCACCGCAAAACGCTGAATGGGTTTGTAATACTCACTATAAAACGTTTGATTGCCATGATCGGCTACCAAAACAAAAATGGTATTCGCAAACCAAGGCGACTTCTTAGCTTCTGTGAAAAAACGTTTCAAGGAATAGTCGGTATATTCTACACATTTGTGCATCGGAATTTCGCCTTCCTTAAATTTGTTTTTATACTGCTCTGGAATAATATACGGCTCGTGCGAAGTAACGGTAAAAACTGTAGCTAGGAAGGGCGTCTTCTTTTGGTCCAGCGTCTTTTTCATGAATTGCAAAAACGGTTCGTCCCAAATGCCCCAAAATCCATCAAACTGCGAATCATCGTTAAATTCGGTTCGCCCGTAATAATGGTCAATTCCCAGTATATTTCCAAATCCTAAAAACCCCATAGAGCCATTTGCTGCGCCATGGAAAAAGGACGAATTATAACCTTCACTTTCTAAAGTAGAAACTAACGATTCAATTTTTTGTTTTGGATATGGCGACGACGTAAAGGCATCTTTAAAAGAAGGAATTCCCGCCAAAATCGATGACATTCCGTGTATGGATTGGCGTCCGTTAGCATACGCATTCGTGTAAATCATGCTATGTTGCGACAAAGAATCTAAAAAAGGCGTGTGCGATTTGTAATCTGGAATGTTTGATTTCTTATTAAAAGCTCCAAAATATTCCCGCCCATTACTTTCTAAAATTACTACTACTACGTTAGGTTTTGTAGGCGGATTGTTATGATATTGCTTGATGGGCTGCACTTTTTCAAGAATCAGTTGCGGCGTTACATCGGGATAATTGGGATCTATAAAACTGTTGGAGAATAAGGTTCGAATAATCGCAAAAGGCGTGTTGAGCACAATATCCGAATGCACTATGTTTTTCACATGCCGACTCGCATCCAACAAATTTATAGGTCGGGTTGATTTTTTGAAATCGCCACCGCGAATGCCTCCAATAATTAGTATGGAAAACAACAAAAATGCAAAGGTCGAATAAGTGTAATACGGCAAATTCTTAGGATGGTGCGCTAAACTCACTTGCACTTTTTTGTAAAAGTAAATCCACAAAGCGGCGAACAAAATAAACAACGCAAACACATACCAAAAATCGACCAAAAAACTCAGAAATAAAGTAACCTTATTGGTTTCATGTTCGATAACATTTAACGCAACAATCGTAGTTCGCGCATAGGTATATTTATAGTAAATGAGATCGATAAAATTCGTCGCGTAGGCAATGAAATTCGTGATGAAATAAAGGTAAAATAGAAACCGTTGGTAGCCTGCCGAAGTGTTTTTCTTAAAGGGAAATATTGAAAAAACAATAAACAACAAATTGACATACAAGATGGCGGTGGTGTCGAAAGGCAAACCGTAATAGCACAATTTTACAAACTCAATCGTAGAATCGACTTTTAATAAATTGGCATTGAAAAGGAAAAACAAAACTCGGGCAAAGAAGTAGAAAATATAGGCCAACAAAATTCGGTACAGTAAAACCTTGTATTCGTCTAAGCGCAGGTGTTTTCGCATTTTTAAAAAATTATCGGACAAAATTATCAAATATATCCCAACAAAGTACGCTGTTGCATTAAATTTAACCAAAAGACTTCAAACCAGAAGTTGGCTTTCCCTAACTTGATGGACAGTCGGTATTGAAAAGAATTCGGACCATAAAAATTGCGCTCTACTATTTTTTTCCTTAATTTGCCACGTATAAAGTTTTATAAAATGACTCCAATTACCCGCTTGTTTGATTTTCCCTACTATCAAAAAGAAAAATTCACTTCCATTCCTGATGCTTTAGTTACTAAATACGATGGAAAATGGGTACCGACATCCACCGAAGAATACTTAGCGAAAGCCAATGCAATTTCTAGGGCATTATTGCGCTTGGGGATTCAAAAGAACGAGAAAATCGCCATCATTTCGACCAATAACCGAACGGAATGGAACATTATGGATATTGGAATTTTGCAAACTGGAGCGCAGTCGATTCCCATTTATCCTACCATTTCAGAAGAGGATTACGAATACATCTTAAACCACTCAGAGGCTACTTATTGCTTTGTTTCGGATGCTGAAGTGTTGCGAAAAGTCAATTTGATTCGGAAAAATGTAGCCTTGAAAGAAGTTTATTCCTTCAATGAACTTGAAGATTGTAAACATTGGACCGATTTGCTAGCACTAGGAGAAGACGATAGCAATCAGAGCGAAGTTGAAGATCGAAAAAATCAAGTCAAACCAGAAGATTTAGCTACTATTATTTATACGTCGGGAACTACAGGAAAACCGAAAGGCGTGATGCTTTCTCATCACAATATCGTGTCCAATGTATTGGATAGTGCACCGCGAATTCCGTTTACGGCAGGAAAAAGTCGCGCCTTAAGCTTCTTGCCGATTTGCCATATTTTTGAGCGAATGATTTTGTATTTATACCAATATTACGGTGTATCAGTTTATTTTGGTGAATCAATCGACAAAGTTAGTGACAACATTAAAGAAGTGCAACCGAATGTAATCACTGCTGTACCAAGGCTTTTAGAAAAAGTATACGACCGTATTTATGCCAAAGGATTAGAACTTTCTGGAATCAAAAGAATGCTTTTCTTTTGGGCAATCAATCTAGGCTTGCGATATGAGCCATATGGTGCCAATGGTTATTGGTACGAAATGCAACTTAAAATTGCCCGAAAACTAATTTTCAGCAAATGGAGAGAAGGTTTGGGAGGCAATTTGGATTTGATGGTTTCCGGAAGTGCTGCCCTGCAACCTCGATTGGCTAGAGTTTTTGCCGCAGCCAATATTCCAGTGATGGAAGGCTACGGACTGACCGAAACGTCTCCCGTAATCGCCGTCAATGACCAACGCAATGGTGGTTTCAAAATTGGAACCGTGGGAAAGGTCATCGATAATGTAGAAGTAAAAATTGCTTCCGATGGCGAGATTCTTTGCAAAGGTCCCAATGTGATGATGGGGTATTATAAAGACGAAGAAAAAACGAATGAGGCCCTACAAAACGGTTATTTTCATACCGGAGATATTGGTGAGATTGACGCAAAAGGCTTCCTAAAAATTACCGACCGGAAGAAAGAGATGTTCAAAACTTCGGGCGGCAAATACATTGCTCCCCAATTAATAGAAAATACGATGAAGCAATCTCGTTTCATTGAACAAATCATGGTGATTGGCGATGGTGAGAAAATGCCAGCTGCTTTTATTCAACCAAGCTTTGATTTCATTAAAGAATGGGAAAAGCTACACGGCATCACCGTTGGGAAAACCAATGAAGAAATTATTGCTAATCCCAAAGTCATCGAGCGGATCCAACAAGAAGTGGACACTTTAAATGAAAAGTTTGGCAATTGGGAAAAAATAAAACGTTTTGAATTGACGCCTGATGTTTGGTCGATTGACGGAGGTCATCTAACGCCTACGCTCAAATTGAAGCGTAAAATTGTCATGGAAAAATACAAAGATTTGTATCAAAAAATATACAATTAACCTCTAATTTTTACAATTATGAAACTAAAAACGATGTTCCTTTCCGCATTCACGTTACTATTATTTTGTACTTGTAAAGAAAAACCTAAAGCCGATACGGTGAAGGAAAACTATTTGGATTTTTCCAAGAGAGACGATCAATTTACTGGCGGCATTAAAATGATCCCGATTACCACTCCCAATGGAACTTTTAAAGTTTGGACGAAAACTGTTGGAAACAATCCAACGATAAAAGTACTGCTGTTGCATGGCGGTCCTGGAGGTACCCATGAATTCTTTGAGTCTTTTGATGGGTATTTTCCTCAGGAAAGTATCGAGTATATTTATTATGATCAATTGGGTTCTTATTACAGTGACCAACCCAACGACAACCGATTGTGGACGACCGATCGTTTCGTAGAAGAAGTAGAACAAGTTCGGAAAGCATTGCATTTGGATAACTCCAATTTCTATCTATTAGGACAATCTTGGGGCGGAATCCTCGCCATGGAATATGCTTTAAAATACCAAAAAAACTTAAAAGGATTAATTATCTCTAACATGATGGCTAGCGCTCCAGCCTATAATAAATATGCAGAAGAAGTGCTAGGACCCAAAATGGACCCAACAATATTAAAGCAAATTAAAGACATCGAAAAGAACAATGATTTTTCGAATCCAAAATACAGCGAGTTGTTGTTCAAATATTATTACACGGAACACATTTTAAGAAGACCCTTAGACCAATGGCCTGAATCCATCAACCGCGCCTTCAAGCATTTGAACCCGAATGTGTATGTCTTCATGCAAGGCCAAAGTGAGTTCGGAATTACCGGAAATGCTACTTTGAAAAACTGGGATGTGACCGCTAGATTGAAAACATTAACCATTCCAACACTAGCCATCGGTTCCAAATACGATACCATGGATCCCAATCACATGAAATGGATTTCTACTGAAGTTCAAAACGGACGGTTTCTTTTTTGTCCTAATGGAAGTCATTGTTCGCAGTACGATGACCAAGAGCATTATTTTCCTGGGGTCATCAAGTTTCTGAAGGACGTTGACAACGGCACTTTTAAAAAATCGTAAGGATACCAACGCTTCTCTATTGAGAAGCGTTTTTTTTGTTTAAGCAGCACTAAGTAAAAACTGCAAAACCTTATTAACATTTCAAATTCTAAATAGTTAACAATTAAAGCATTAACCATTAAGTTATTTTTAAAATTTTAATACTTTTATTGCATTAACCTTAAACAATTAAAACTATGAATGTAAAAAACTTTTTGATTTCAGGTGTTGCAGGAGGAATTGTTGATTTCTTCTTAGGATGGTTATTTTACGGAATCTTATTAAAAGACGTCTTTCCTATGACAGGAACCGAAAACATGACTTTCATCTTCTTAGGATGCATGTCATTAGGATTCTTGATGTCTTTTATTTTTTCCATGGGAGAAACCATTTCGAAATGCGTGCCCGGCATAAAGGCAGGCGCTGGTATTGGGCTATTCCTTGGATTGTATTCCGATTTCTTTATGAATGTGAGCAATCCAGCCGTTAACTATCAAAACATCGCCATCGATGTGGTAGTGACCCTAGTTATGTCGGCCACAGTTGGATCTGTAATTGCCGTAGTCAATGGTAAACTGAAATAATACAAGTCTTAATTCTTGAAGAAAAACTCCTCTACTACTGAGGAGTTTTTTTTTGACTCAAAATAATTTAACAAAAAAATAATGTTATTTTATTATGCGTGCATAGTATTTTTTTTTACTTTTGAAATCGATTGCGATAATTATGAAAGAAAAAACCATCGACTACATCCTTCGAGCAACATGGCAAGCCGTGGCTCGCATGTATAATGAAGAAGCCGCCAAATACGAGGGCACTATGGCAACTGGTTTTGCCTTGCTTAGTTTGGATAAAGACGATGGAACTCCTTCTACAACCTTAGGCCCAAAGATGGGAATGGAAGCAACTAGTCTCACCCGAACTTTAAAATCAATGGAAGAAAAAGGACTCATCGTAAGAAAGAAAAATCCAAATGACGGTAGAGGAGTTTTAATTTACTTGACTGATTTCGGTAAAGAAAAAAGAGAACTGTCTCGCTCTACCGTTTTAAAATTTAACGATTCCATCCGCAAAAATATTTCAGCAGAAAAACTACAACATTTCTTAGAAGTATCTGAAACCATCAACGAATTGATTCAAGAAAAAAATATATTTAATCAAACCGAAAAATAAAAATGAAACGAGCTATTAAAAAAGTCGCCGTTATTGGATCTGGAATCATGGGATCCGGAATTGCTTGTCATTTTGCCAATATTGGTGTTGAAGTCTTGCTATTAGACATCGTTCCAAGAGAACTCACCGAAGCCGAAAGCAAAAAAGGACTCACCTTAGAAAGTAAAATGGTTCGCAACCGCATTGTCAATGAACATCTTGCCAATGCTCTAAAATCAAAACCTTCACCCATTTATCATTCAAAGTTTGCACAACGGATTACCACAGGAAACACCACAGACGATCTTGAGAAAATTGCCACTGCCGATTGGATTATTGAAGTAGTTGTAGAACGATTGGATATCAAAAAATCAGTCTTCGAGCAAATTGAAAAATATAGAAAACCCGGAACTTTAATCACTTCTAATACTTCTGGAATCCCCATTCATTTCATGAGCGAAGGCCGAAGTGATGACTTTCAAAAACATTTTTGTGGCACGCACTTTTTCAATCCAGCCCGTTATTTAAAGCTCTTTGAAATTATTCCTGGGCCACAAACCGCTCCTGAAGTAATCGATTTCCTGACTGGATACGGCGAAAAATTCTTAGGCAAAACTTCTGTTGTGGCCAAAGATACTCCAGCATTCATAGGGAACCGAATCGGAATTTACGGCATTCAAAGCCTCTTCCATCTAGTGAATGAAATGGATTTGACTGTTGAAGAAGTAGACAAACTTACCGGACCAGTCATTGGCCGACCAAAATCAGCAACTTTTAGAACTGTTGATGTCGTAGGATTGGATACTTTAGTGCATGTAGCGAACGGCATTTACGAAAACTGCCCGAATGATGAAGCACACAACCTATTTCAAATGCCAACTTTCATTACCAAAATGATGGAAAACAATTGGCTGGGATCTAAAACCAACCAAGGGTTTTATAAAAAAGTCGACAAAGACATTCTCACCTTAGACCTAAAAACATTAGAATACAGACCAGCGAAAAAAGCAGCATTTGCAACATTAGAGCTAACGAAAACCATAGACAAACCCATCAATCGTTTTAAAGTTCTGGTAAAAGGAACCGATAAAGCAGGCGCTTTTTACCGAAAAAGTTTTGCGGGATTGTTTGCCTACGTGTCGAATAGAATACCAGAAATTGCCAACGAAGTATACAAAATTGACGATGCTATGAAAGCCGGTTTCGGCTGGGAAAATGGTCCGTTTGAAATTTGGGATGCTATCGGTGTTGCTAAAGGAATTGAAATAATGCAAGCCGAAGGACAAACACCAGCAACTTGGGTAACCGACATGCTAGCTTCTGGAAATTCGAGCTTTTATACCGTTAAAGACGGAGCAACTTATTTCTACGACCTAACCTCCAAAGCACAAACCAAAGTACCAGGTCAAGACGCTTTCATTATTTTAAACAACATTCGTGAAACAAAAAAAGTGTGGAGCAACAGCGGTGCTATTATTCAGGATCTAGGTGATGGCATTCTAAATTTAGAATTCCAATCGAAAATGAATACGATCGGTGGTGACGTTTTGCAAGGAATCAACAAAGCCATAGACCTAGCCGAAAAAGAATACCAAGGATTAGTCATCGGAAATCAAGGCGCAAATTTCTCTGTTGGAGCCAATATCGGAATGATCTTCATGATGGCGGTGGAACAAGAATACGATGAATTAAACATGGCCATCAAAATGTTTCAAGACACGATGATGCGCGTTCGCTATTCTGGAATCCCTGTAGTCGTAGCACCTCACGGAATGACGCTCGGCGGGGGTTGCGAAATGAGCATGCACGCCGATAAAGTAGTCGCTGCAGCAGAAACCTACATTGGTTTGGTGGAGTTTGGCGTTGGTGTTATCCCCGGTGGTGGTGGCTCCAAAGAAATGACGCTACGCGCTTCCGATTTGTTCCGTAAAAACGACGTCGAATTAAACGTTCTCCAAGAGTATTTCTTATCGATCGCCATGGCCAAAGTATCCACATCCGCTTACGAAGCTTTTGATACTGGAGTACTACAACACGGAAAAGACATAATCGTAGTCAACAAAGACCGTCAAATTGCGGAAGCCAAAAAGCATGCCTTATTAATGGCAGAAGCAGGTTACACGCAACCGATACGAAGAAAAGACATCAAAGTCTTAGGTAAACAAGCACTCGGAATGTTCTTAGTAGGTACCGATCAAATGGAAGCGGGAAAATACATCTCCGAACACGATAAAAAAATTGCCAACAAACTGGCTTATGTCATGGCAGGTGGCGATTTGTCTGAACCTACTTTGGTCACTGAACAATATTTATTGGATATCGAACGAGAAGCTTTCTTGTCGTTGTGCACCGAAAGAAAAACATTAGAACGCATTCAGTTTATGTTAACCAAAGGAAAACCACTTCGTAATTAAAAACGCAAAGCAAAGAAGAAAGAAACAAGAAGCAAGAGTCAAGAAACAGGAGATTGGATTTGATTTCCATTTCATCGGATAGCTTTCGACTTCAAAAAGATAAAACTATGAAAACAGCTTATATCGTAAAAGCCTACCGAACTGCCGTAGGTAAAGCTCCCAAAGGAGTTTTTAGATTCAAAAGACCTGACGAACTCGCCGCAGAAACGATTCAGTTTATGATGAACGAATTGCCTGATTTCGATAAGAAACGCATCGACGATGTTATGGTGGGCAACGCCATGCCTGAAGCCGAACAAGGTTTGAACGTAGGGCGATTGATTTCACTAATGGGGTTAAAAATAGAAGATGTACCGGGAGTAACGGTCAACAGATACTGCGCTTCTGGACTAGAAACTATTGGTATGGCCACTGCCAAAATCCAATCCGGTATGGCCGATTGTATTATCGCTGGTGGTGCCGAAAGCATGAGTTTCATCCCAATGGGCGGCTACAAACCCACACCCGATTATGCTGTTGCCAAAGCCGGAAACGAAGATTACTATTGGGGCATGGGATTAACCGCTGAAGCGGTGGCACAACAATACAAAGTTTCTCGAGAAGATCAAGATGCTTTTGCGTTTCAGTCGCATCAAAAAGCCTTGAAAGCACAAGCAGAAGGCAAATTCGACCAACAAATTGTACCGATTGCTATCGAGCAAACGTTCATCAATGAAAATGGCAAAAAAGAAACTAAAACCTATACGGTAAACAAAGACGAAGGTCCAAGAGCCGATACGACTTTGGCAGCGCTTGGGAACTTAAAACCCGTTTTTGCAGCAGCAGGTAGTGTCACGGCTGGGAACTCTTCCCAAATGAGCGATGGTGCTGCGTTTGTTTTAATCATGTCGGAAGCCATGGTTAAAGAATTAAACCTCACTCCTATTGCGCGCTTGGTCAACTTCGCCTCAGCGGGTGTCGAACCAAGAATCATGGGAATTGGTCCGGTAAAAGCAATTCCGAAAGCCTTAAAACAAGCAGGATTGCAATTGAAAGATATCGAATTAATCGAATTAAACGAAGCCTTTGCTTCTCAATCGCTAGCGGTAATCCGCGAATTGGGCTTGAACCCCGACATTGTTAACGTTAACGGTGGTGCCATTGCACTGGGCCATCCGCTAGGCTGTACTGGCGCAAAATTATCCGTACAGTTGTTTGACGAAATGAAACGCCGAGGCAACAAATACGGTATTGTGAGCATGTGTGTCGGCACCGGACAAGGAAGCGCGGGGATTTACGAATTGCTTTAAATTGTTGTGAATTACAAAAAAAGAAGAAAGAAGAAAGAAACAAGAGACAAGAGATTAGCAGAAAGCGGTAATAAGTCCTTTGAAGGTAGGAACTGAGGTTTTGAAAATAAACCTTTCGACTATTAGTATACAAGCCATTAAAAATTATTTAGGGATGCGCCACAACTTTAAGAATTTAAAAATTTGGAATTTATCTATGGAAATAACTGCTGACATACACCAAATTTGTTTGGGATTTCCCAAATCAGAGTTGTATGGTTTAACAAGTCAGATGAATCGCGCCGCAGTATCAATTCCTTCAAACATTGCAGAAGGTTCTAATCGAAATGATAAACACTTCAAACATTATCTTGAAATAAGCTTGGGATCTTCATTTGAATTACAAACCCAACTCTTAATCGCCGCACAGTACAAGTACATAACGAATGAAAAAACAATTGAAATAGAAACTAAAATTATTGAATTTCAAAAGATGACTACAGGTTTCCTAATGAAGTTAGATTCTAATCTTTCTTCTTGACTCTAGTATCTTTTGTCTAAATTTTAAAAACATGAGTGATAAAATCAGAGGAGGTCAATTCCTAGTAAAAGAATCTGCTGCTGAATCGATCTTCACCCCAGAAGATTTTTCAGAAGAGCAAAAAATGATGCGCGAATCCGTAAAAGAATTCGTAGACAAAGAGATCTGGGCCCACAAGGACCGTTTTGAAAAGAAAGATTACGCCTACACCGAAGAGTGCATGCGCAAAGCAGGTGAAATGGGGTTTCTAAGCATTGCCATTCCAGAAGCTTATGGCGGCATGGGGATGGGTTTCGTGGATACCGTATTGGTTTGTGATGCGATCTCTGGAGCAACCGGGTCGTTCAGTACTGCCTATGGAGCCCATACCGGTATTGGAACCATGCCAATTACTTTGTACGGAACCGAAGCCCAAAAGCAAAAATACGTAACGAAATTAGCTTCAGGGGAATGGTTTGGCGCGTACTGCCTAACAGAACCTGGCGCGGGTTCGGATGCGAATTCTGGGAAAACCAAAGCAGTGCTTTCAGAAGATGGTACGCATTATAAAATCACAGGGCAAAAAATGTGGATTTCTAACGCAGGGTTTTGCTCGGTATTTATAGTTTTTGCCCGAATTGGTGACGACAAAAACATTACGGGTTTCATTGTAGAAAACGATCCTACCAACGGGATTTCCATGAACGAAGAAGAACATAAATTAGGAATCCGTGCTTCTTCTACCCGTCAAGTATTTTTTAATGATACGAAAGTTCCGGTGGAAAACATGCTTTCAGAAAGAGGAAACGGGTTTAAGATTGCCATGAATGCACTAAATGTTGGCCGAATCAAATTGGCAGCGGGCTGTTTAGACGCGCAAAGACGTTTGATCACTGAATCGGTGAAATACGCCAACGAACGCATTCAATTCAACACTCCGATTTCGAGTTTTGGTGCCATTCGCTATAAACTTGCTGAAATTGCCACTAGTTGTTATGCTGGAGAAAGCGCTACTTATAGAGCCTCGAAAGACATTGAAGACCGTATTGCCATTAGAGAAAGCGAAGGCAGTTCTCATCAAGAAGCCGAATTAAAAGGCGTAGAAGAATTTGCTATTGAATGCTCGATCTTGAAAGTAGCCGTTTCGGAAGATTTGCAAAACTGCTCCGACGAAGGCATCCAAATCTTTGGTGGTATGGGCTTCTCCGAAGATACCCCAATGGAAAGTGCGTGGCGAGATGCCCGTATTGCCCGTATCTACGAAGGAACCAATGAAATCAACCGCATGCTAGCCGTAGGAATGTTAATCAAAAAAGCCTTCAAAGGTCATGTTGATTTACTGGGGCCGGCTACCAAAGTGCAAGAGGAATTAATGGGAATCCCATCGTTTGATACGCCTGATTTCTCCGAATTGTTTGCCGAAGAAAAAGGAATCCTAATCAATTTAAAGAAAGCGTTCTTAATGGTCGCTGGTGGAGCCGTTCAAAAATACGGCCCTGATTTAGACTCGCACCAACAATTGCTCATGGCAGCTGCCGACATCTTGATTGAAATCTATATGGCGGAAAGCACCATCCTTAGAACCGAAAAATTGGTTAAGAAAGAAGGCGAAGCCAAAGTACCGGAACAAATCGCCATGGCGAAATTGTACTTGTACCATGCCGTCGATATTATTGCTCAAAAAGGAAAAGAAAGCATCATTTCGTTTGCTGAAGGCGATGAACAACGCATGATGTTGATGGGATTGCGTCGCTTTACAAAATACACCAACATGCCCAATATCGTGGCTTTAAGAGAAACCATCACTACCAAATTGGTAGCTGAAAATCAATATTGCTTTTAAGCAGAAAGAGAGTTATTAGTTAAGTTACTTATTGTTTGAAACCGCAGTGGGATCCCATACGCTGCGGTTTTTTTGTGCCATAATTTTAAACCAATTCCCTTGCTCCCACATGCTTTTCCTTTTCCACGTATAAAGCACTACTCCCACTTAAAAAAAGCATTAAAAAAAAGCACTTGACCTTTTCTGAATTTGACCGCGGTCATTTTATCAAAACATCAAAAGCTTTTTGCCATTTGACCGCGGTCAAATTATAAAATGACCGCGGTCAAATTTTTAAATCCTAAATATCTTTGGTATCTTTGGTTTTGTAGCGAATCAAAAATGTTTATTTCACTTATAACAAACACCATGGCCATCCCTATTATTCCTGTTGGAAAAACCAATCCGAACCAACCACAAGCTCCGATGAAGTACTATCCTAGAGCGGTACAATCTGGGGTAATTGATTTGGAAACTTTAAGCCAACAAATCTCCGAAAGCACGACGCTCACCGAAGCCGATTGCCAAGCCGTAATTATTAGTTTAGTACAAACCGTTTCCAAAGCGTTAGAAAACGGACAAATTGTGCGTTTGGGGCATTTGGGTTCGTTTCAAATTAGTGTCAAAGGCAGCGGTAGTGCTACTCCAGAAGAGGTGAATGCTAGCCATGTTACTAGTAGCTCTATACTATACCGCCCGGGAGTTCGCTTTAAATCGATGTTGAAAAAGCTTCACTATATCAGGAAGAAATCGTAAATTTTGTCACTAAAATCTATTTAAGGCAGTACTTGCATAAAAGCATTGGGTTGCTTATTTTCGTGAAAAAAAATTATGAAATTACTTGGCATTGGGTCGCGAATTGACCACCCCGAATTCGGAAAAGGAGTTGTTACCAATGTTTCTACGACGGATTATTGGGTTACTTTCATTGAAAACGGATTAGAAACGATTGCGATTGACAGCGAGTTTACCGTTATTGAAGCGGCAGAAAACGAAGTCGATACCGTTAGTTTTTATGATGTAGAAAAAAGCTTGATTTCCATTCTAAAGAAGTGGTCCGACGTTTCTGAGATTGTTCCGATAGGTGACAAATGGAAAGGCGGCAAGATGACGCTCGATCCTGGTCAGCCCGGCCTCGCGGCTAAAGAAATTCCGATTGATGCTTTTTTCCATAAAATCATTATGGTTCGGGACCGTTTGCGAGTGATGGAACAAAAGATCAACGCCAGCAATCTGGAAGAAATCGAGAAAATCGAACTGCAACAATACATCACTCGAATCTACGGAAGCTTGACTACGTTCAACGTTCTCTTCAAATCACAAAGTCATTATTTTGTGGGAGAAAAAACAAAATAGTTTTAAGTTAATTTTAATTTCAAAGCGAGATTTAATGCTTAAATTTAAAATCTAATTTATAGTTCCTTCTCATGAAAAAAATAATCCTTTCTTTTGTTGCCTTGACGGCTGTTGTATTGAGTTGTAAAACCAATAGCAACACGAGTGATGCTAAAAAACTGAACCTAACTTTTGAGTCGAAAAGCAACAGTTCGGTTACTGGTACGGCTACTTTTGTTGAAAAAAATGGCAAAGTAACCTTTGTGGCTACCTTAGCCGGATTAAAGCCAGGTGAGCATGCCATCCACATCCATGAAAAATCAGATTGTACGGCTGCTGACGGAAGTTCTGCAGGAGGACACTGGAATCCGACGTTCAAGAAACACGGAAAATGGGGTGTTGGCGAATACCATAAAGGTGATATTGGCAATTTTACGGCTGATGATAAAGGCAACGGAACCATTACCCTGACTACGGATGAATGGTGTATCGGTTGCGGCGATCCTGCGAAAGATATAATGGGTAAAGGGTTAATCGTGCATCAAGGTACCGATGATTTTACCACGCAACCTTCTGGGAATGCCGGAGCCCGAGTAGCTTGTTCGGCAATTATTAAATAATACTCCCTTTTTTTTTGGAAGATAAAGAACACCATTATTTTAAAAATGCTGAAGAATGGCGGGCTTGGTTGCACGAGAACCACCATTCTTCTAAAGGTGTTTACCTAATCTTTTATAAAGTAAGCAGCAAGGAAGAGAGCATGCGCTGGGAGGAAGCCGTTCAGGTCGCCATTTGTTACGGCTGGATTGACTCTACTGTTCGCAAGCTAGACGAAGAACGCCGCAAGCAAGTCTTTTCTCCTCGGAAAGACAAAAGCGTTTGGAGCAAAGTCAACAAAACGTATATCGAACGTTTAGTACAAGACGGATTGATGCATGAAAGTGGGTTAGCCAAAATAGAAATCGCAAAGAAAAATGGCTCTTGGGAATCGTTAGATGCGGTGGAAGGTTTATTGATGCCTAACGACTTACACGCGGCTTTTCTTCAAAATAAAAAGGCGTTTGACCATTACCATGCTTTTAGTCCGTCCTACCGCAAGAGTTACTTGTACTGGCTCAATCAAGCCAAACGGCCGGAAACCAGAGCCAATCGCATTGCAGAAATCATTCGGCTTTGTGCCGAAAACATAAAGTCGAGAGATACCGCTTGGTAGCAAAAAGGTTACTTAAAGTTTACCTCCAATTCACAAAAAAACATAGCTTTGCACGATAAAAGTAAAGCGATGATTAACCCCTCAGTCCACGGTTGGATAGATAAATATTTTATAGAGCAAAAAGCTATAAAAGCTTTGGAAGGGAATACCCTTGATTCCTACTATCATACCATTCGCAATACCGGGTTTATTTACGGACACATTATTGGTTTTGCTACCGAAAACGAACTGGATTCTAAAGGGTGGCTCAACGATGAAATTTCGAAAGTGGCGCTTTTGAATTGCCTTTATGGTGTGTATAGTCTAACGGTTATTACGCCCGACTCTGGTGACTTCATTACGAAAGCCGTTTCCTTTTACAACGAAATGAATCCGGTTGGGTTTACCTTATTTAAGAAAGTGCTTCCTACGGCTTCGGCGGCTTCCAATCTGGAGAAAATCATTGACGAGCGCGTGCAAACCAATGATAATATCATTAGCAAAAACTTTTCGCATATTGTTACTAATGCGCTGCTTTTCGTAGACGTACTAGCGTTCCAACATTATTTGATTGAAGGCAAGATTCCCGAAAAGTATTTGAAAAAAATCGAAGAAACAGTTGTCAGTATAGTAACCTTAGCCTTGCGTACGAAGACCAACAAATCGCAACACGACGACTTATTAATTAAGCTATTTGAAGCATCGGTTCGCTATACTAAATTTTCTAAAGTGAGCAGTCAGAATTTGGAAACCTTAGAATTGGACTATTTCGAAAACAATTTAGAAAAATATTACTTGCTGGATATGGCTGGTTTGGCGCTGTGGAGTGACGGTGTTGTGGAAAATGAAGAAGCATATTTTTTGTATGCTTTGGCTTCCTATATGGGCATTTCAGATCGTTTTGTTGAAACGAGTATTCGAGACACCAATGCGTTTATTTCGAAGTATAAAAAAGACATTCCCTATTTTAACTATTCCAATCCGGTGAAGCATTTCTACGATCAGACCACGCAATTGGTACTGACACTCATGAAACGCAATCAAAAACGATTGGTCAAAGAAATCTCAGAAAGCAAAGAATTGATGGTATTGCTCGCCAATTCCACCCAACGGGATTTAGACAAAGACGAAAAAAAGAAAGTCAAAAAGCAATTGTTAGACATTTGCAAAACAGTACCTTCCTTAACCATTTTCTTGATTCCCGGTGGCAGTTTGTTGTTACCAATTTTAATAAAATTCATCCCGCAATTGTTACCTTCCTCGTTTAATGAGAATTTAGAGGAAGAATAAAAAAGTCGCCCGAGAGCGACTTTACTATTAGAATTTCAATTGGTATACTTCATCCAGATTCTTATCGGAACTCAAATTCACATCGAGATCCGTTACAAATCCTGAATTCAATCCGTAAGCCCAACCGTGCAGTGTTAAATCTTGTCCATGACGCCAGGCAGATTGTACAATAGAGGTCTTTGCCAAATCGAATACTTGTTCTTTCACGTTCAATTCGACAAAAGCATTGAAACGAGCTTCTTCGTTGATGATGGAATCCAAATACGTGTGATGCAAGCGATAGACATCTTTAATATGGCGAATCCAGTTGTCGATAATCCCAATGGAGTCATTGCCCATTGCGGCTTTAATTCCACCACAACCGTAATGTCCACAAACGATTACGTGTTTTACTTTCAGTACGTTCACAGCATAATCTAAAACGCTCAGCATGTTCATGTCGGAGTGAATGACCATGTTGGCAATGTTCCGATGGACGAAAACATCGCCAGGTTTAGCACCAATGATTTCATTGGCGGGTACTCGGCTATCGGAGCAACCAATCCAAAGTAATGGTGGCGTTTGTCCTTTGGCTAAGTGCTGAAAATAATTAGGATCGAGTGCTAGTGTAGCTTCTACCCAAGCTTTGTTGTTGTCTAGAATTTTCTTATAGAAATCGCTCATGGTCTTTTGTTTTTGTTAATTAATGCTAGTGTATTTTTTCTAGTGAATTAATCGAGATAAAAATAAGTAAATATCTCGAAGAATTCTCTATTTATTTGACAATCTCGTCTTTGAAAATTTCTCGTTTTACGATTGTCCTTTTGGCGGCATCGTAATACTGTTCGAAGGTAACATGATTGGGAGTTTCTTCGGTATTCTCTAATTGATAGGCTTTTTTAAAGCCTTTTAATTTGACTTTGATATTTTCATCACGAGCCCTTGTTGTTTTAAATTCCCGAATCAAATCGAGAATATCGTGCGCAATGTATACAGTATCATGGGCATTGATAATCACTTTAGCGTTTTCGGGAATAGCGTTTAATGTGGTCTTAATGGCAGCTTTGTTTAAGAAAGAAACCTCTTGCGCCAAATCGATGTGAATAATATCGCCGTCGGTATAGACTTCTTTTCGAAAACGATAGGCTCGTTGCAGATTTCCTTTCAGCACAAAAACAATACTTATGGCTATACCCAAGGCTACTCCTTTTAATAAATCGGTAAAAACCACACCTATTAAAGTAGCTATAAAAGGAATGAATTGGTATTTTCCTTTTTCCCAAAAATGAAGTACCGTGGCTGGTTTGGCCAACTTATACCCCACCACTAACAAAATGGCTGCTAAAGTAGCCAATGGAATTTTATTGAGAACCATCGGAATTAATAGCACGCTTAGTAACAATAGTGCACCGTGAATGATGGTAGACATTTTCGATTTGGCACCAGCATTACTATTGGCTGATGTTCGAACTACTACAGAAGTCATCGGCAAACCTCCTAAAAGAGCGCTAACCATATTACCAATACCTTGCGCTTTCAGTTCTGAATTAGTATTGGTGTACCGTTTTTGAACGTCCATCCGATCTGCGGCTTCAATGCATAAAAGCGTTTCTATGGAGGCAACGATCGCTATAGTCCCTCCAATCGTCCACACTTTGGCATTGGTAATTGCTGTAAAATCAGGAGTAGTAAAAATAGCACCTAATTCTTCAAAGGAATTGGGAATTGGCAACGAAACCAAATGCTGGCTGGCAATAGCTAGGGGACTTCCGATGCTTGTGAAGACCTCATTTAATAGAACACCTAAGATTACCGCAATTAGAGCCCCTGGAATTAATTTTAATTTTTTCAAGAACGGAACTTTATCCCAAGCGACTAAGACGATTAATGAAATTGCTGTAATAAGAATAGAACCCAGCTGCACGTAGTTTAAAAGCCCGAGTACAGCAGAAATCGTGTTGGTTCCATCCAATTGCAAAAATGCTTCGTCACCTTCAAAATCGCTATCATACCCGAAAGCATGCGGCAATTGTTTTAGAATTATGATAATCCCAATTCCGGCGAGCATGCCTTCAATAACATTCGTTGGAAAATAATTAGAAATACTCCCAGCTTTTATGAGTCCTAATCCCAATTGGATAATTCCGGCAATGAAGACGGCCGTTAAGAAAATAGGAAACGCTCCTAAGTCGGTGATAGCGGTAAGTACGATTGCGGTCAAACCCGCTGCTGGTCCCGATACGCTCAAATGCGATTGGCTGAGATAGCCTACAACGATACCCCCTACGATGCCCGAGATGATTCCCGAGAACAAGGGCGCACCCGATGCCATAGCGATACCCAAACACAAGGGCAATGCTACTAAGAAAACCACTAAACCTGAAGCAAAATCAGATTTAAGGTTAGCGAAAATATTGATTTTTTTGGTCATGATACCTTACTTAAGTTGAATACAAAGAATGAGGTTCCCATTAGTAATGAGAGCCTAAATTTTAAAAGACGGTGTTTGTATTATACTTGTTTGGGTGGAGGAATGACAATGGCTGTGGCTACATTATCGTGTTTTGATAAATTCTCAGAAAGAATTAAAGTTGAAGAAGTATTTGAAAAGCAAAGTAATGCTAGTGTGGGCTCGAACTTCAACTCCACTTTGATATGTTTGTGTATTAACTCCTCCTCAGAAGTATTGTAGAAGCAGGAAGTATCGCTTTTTTTCTCAATCAAACTCACTATAGTGGGTGTTGAAAGGAACGCAATAAAAAGCACTAAAAGAAAAGTAGTCGCTAGCTTCATGTTGGCAAATGTAAGTTTTCCGATTAGGAAACAAAACCTCGCAAACTAAATTTAAAAAAAAATTAACATCTGAAAATAATGGAAAGCAATTCGTTGACAATTTTGGGAAGAAGTGCCCTATTTATAAGCCTTTGAAATATATTTACCAATTGCATTACGTTTATAACATAGTTTAAATTGATAGTTTTTATATTTGCATCACCTTACACTATAAAAATGACTATTACCCAACTCCAATATGTGCTTGCAGTAGCCGAGCACAAGAATTTTACGCTGGCGGCTGAAAAATGTTTTGTGACTCAGCCTACTTTGAGTATGCAAATTCAGAAAGTAGAAGAAGAACTCAATATCATCATTTTTGATCGTAGCAAGAAGCCGATACAACTAACGGATATTGGGCATAAGATTGTTAATCAAGCCAAGAATATTGTTAATGAAGCGGATCGAATGCAAGACATCGTTGAGCAGCAAAAAGGGTTTATTGGTGGCGAATTTCGATTGGGAATCATCCCAACGATTATGCCTACGTTACTGCCTATGTTTTTGAATAATTTCATTAAGAAATATCCGAAGGTAAAGCTCATTATAGAAGAATTAAACACCGATGAAATCATTGCCAAACTTAAGAATGGTCGTTTGGATGCCGCGATTGCAGCAACGCCTTTGATGGAAGAAAAGATCAAAGAAATCGTCCTGTATTTTGAACCGTTTGTGGCATACATTCCGGAGAATCACAAGAATTTTTCCAAGGATGAAATTGAGGTAAGTGATTTGAATTTAGATGAAATTTTGCTGCTTCAAGACGGACATTGTTTTCGTGATGGCATTTTAAATCTTTGCAAAAATGTCGATAAAAACGAGTTCAATCGCTTTCAATTGGAGAGTGGGAGTTTTGAAACTTTAATAAAATTAGCCGATGAAGGATTGGGCATTACGCTACTTCCCTATTTACACACGCTGGATTTAAAAGAGAAAGATATGGCAAAGTTGAAACATTTCAAAGAGCCAAAACCTGCGCGAGAAGTTAGTTTGATTTATCCTAAAACAGAATTAAAAATTCAAATCATAGATGCTTTACGAACTACGATTAACGGGGTAATCAAAGGCGCTATTGTCTTTCAAAATGTAGCTATTATTAGTCCGATGGCTAAGAAATAAAAAAAAGGAGCGGTTGCTCCTTTTTTCTATCCGCTAACAATTGTTAGGTATTGTTGAAGTTCAGGCTTTTCGTTTGTGAAGTTTTGTAACCATTTCCTTAATTGCTCAATCTCATATGGCAATAGATTTTTTACTGCTTTTCTAAGTTCTTTGCAAAAGAGAACAGGATCGAAGCTCACTCGCTCGAGCACTGATTTGGTGTAATCGTAGATCATTCTAGGCATAATTGTAAGATTTAGGGGTTATCTTAGTAAGAACGTTTGGTAAATGTAAAATAAAAAACTTTTACGTTCCACAAGAAAGCTTAAAAAAGAACGATTAAACACCTAAAAAATCGATGAACTACATAAAATTGAAATTTTAATACCGAATTTACCTACAATAATTTTAAACTATATCGATTGGAATCATACCAGTCAAAAAAAAAAGGAGCCGTTTAAGCTCCTTTTAGTTTTATTTGTTCACATAAATTAGACACTGCCTTAATTCTGGTTTTTCAATCGTAAAATTCAAAAGCCATTCCGTTAGTTGCTCAATTTCATAAGGCAAGAGCATTTTCATTGCTTTTTCTAATTCTTTACAGAAGAGTAAAGGATCAAAACTTACTCGTTCAAGTATGTCTTTAGTGTAAGCAAACATGGTTCTCTTCATAATTTGTTTGTACGATGTTGGTTTTAATGATGGGTTAACGTTAACAGTAAATCAAATTTAAAAAAAAAAGAACTCCCTTTTACAAAGGAAATGTTAATTGGCAAGATGGGCTTCAAAACTCAGAAATTAATTTTTTTTGGCTCGAAACATTTCCCTTTTCCCAGGCGGGCCTTCTAACTTCTCTACAGTAAATCCCGCTTCGATCATGTTTCTTTTAATACTTCCACGGGCTGCGTAGGTTACCAACACCCCATTTGTTTTTAGTGCGTTGAACATGATTTTGAACACTGCTAAGCTCCACAATTCCGGTTGCACTCGATACCCAAAGGCATCAAAATAAATCAAATCAAATCGGTTTGTATCCGTTATTGATTCAAAGAATTGTTTTCTTTTCGTTAAATCAAAATTTGGTGAAAGCGATACTGTTTCATTCCAAGGGCAAGCATGTATTTTTTCAAAAATTAATTGATCATCAGTAGCTTCCAATTCGTTAACATAATTCAAAGCAGTAACTTCGGCATCCGAAATTGGATACGCCTCCACGCCAACATAGTCGATGTTTTGATTTGACTTCCGAGCTTCCAAAAAGGTAATAAAAGTATTTAGACCCGTTCCAAAGCCGATTTCTAGAATAGCCACTTCTTTTGCTTCAAATAAAGAAAGTCCATTTTTAATGAATACATGTTTGGCTTCTTGAATTGCTCCAAATTTAGAATGATAATGCTCGTTCCACTCGGGCAAATAAATGGTAGTAGAACCATCAGCCGTTTCTATAATTTCTCGTTTCATAATTTGGATTGTCGCAAAGACTGATTTACTTTCCTACAAAAGTAGCTAGATAAATTACATTCCTTTAAAAAAGTGTAGAAAATTAGAGGTGTTCTAACAGTTTTAGTAGAAAAAGAACTATCCCGTTTCGAAAAACAAAAAAGAAGTAATTTATTCTGAAGGAAACCCGTAAAACAATCTAATTTTATTATTTTAGCGAAATCTAAAACAAGCA
>Ga0208124_100127_pt1 | contig 42957 bp, 42 predicted proteins | sample LakWasM104_HOW12_2_FD_183922 | JGI IMG/M metagenome (GOLD analysis project Ga0208124, IMG submission 183922) | Freshwater sediment methanotrophic microbial communities from Lake Washington under simulated oxygen tension - Sediment Metagenome... | ecosystem: Environmental > Aquatic > Freshwater >...
GCCCCTGCCTGCTGCAGGCGCACCCTTGCTGGAAACGGCAGGGTTGCCCCCTGCTGTGGCTCTGGAGGGCGGGGCTGGCAGTCGCGCGCAACTGGCCATCTCGGCCCGCTAGACCGGCGGCGGCGTGGTCTCGGCATCGCGTGGCCTATGCCGCCAATGACCGAGGCATTGCCACCCACCACGCCAAGACCTGCGCCATGAACCGCACCGACGTATTGATCGCGATTGCCGAGGTGGCGCGCAGTGGTGGCGCTGCCGCCCCCGAAGACGCCATCTCCCAGCTGGCGATGCTAATTGATGATCTGGAGCTGTCCTGCAGCGGCTCGGAGCAGGTGATGGAGATGCTGCTGCGCATCGCCGCCTGCCTGTGGAACCTGCAGCAGGAACGCATGCGCCTTTGAACAGGTGCCTTGGCATGCTGCATGGCCCTGATCTCTCACCGATCAGGGCGACTGAATGATCACTCGTCCAGCGTCTCGAGCGAAGCCACCTGGTTGCGCCCCCGGTGCTTGGCCAGGTACAGCGCCTGGTCGGCACGGTCGAGCATGTCGCGCAGGCTGCGATCGCTCTGGCGGAAGGTGCCCACACCCAGGCTGGTGGTGACTCGGTAGCTGTGGCCTGCATCGTCCGTCAGCTCCAAGGCGCGAATGCTGTGCAGCATGCGCGTGGCCACCTCCAGGCCCTCGGCCAGTGTGGTCAGGGGCAACAGCACGCCAAACTCTTCGCCGCCCAGCCGGCCCACGGCATCGCTGGCGCGCAACTGGCCCTTGATGGCCTGCGCAAATGCCATCAGCGCCCGGTCGCCTTCCAGGTGGCCAAAACGGTCGTTGATGGCCTTGAAGTGGTCCAGGTCCAGCATCAGCAAGGTCAGCGGCTCGCCGTTGCTGCGTGAATGGGCATAGGCCGACTCGGCGCATTCCAGAAACGCGCGGCGGTTGGCAATGCCCGTCAGCATGTCGGTGGTGGCCAGGCGCTGCAGCTCGCGCTCCAGGTTCTTGCGCTGCGTGACGTCGCGGTAGATGCCTTCGACCCCCGCAAAATTGCCTGCATGGTCGTACAGCGCATGGCTGCTGATGGAGATGTCGATCACCGTGCCATCGCGCCGCACCATCTGGCCCGGAAAGTCCGACACCTCACCGTGTTCCATGATCGCGGCCTTGAACGCGTCGCGGTCTTTGCTTTGGGGGTAGTACGACTCGGCCGTGCGGCCTTCGATTTCGTGGGGCTCGTAGCCCAGCACCCGGCGCACGCCCGGGCCCACATGCTGCACGGTGCCCTGCGCATCGGTGCGGTAGTACACGTCCTGCATGTTCTCGAACAGGCGCCGGAAGTTCTGCTCGCTCTCGCGCAGCTGGGCCTCGATCTCGCTCTGGTGTGTCATGTCCATGCCGCACATGAGCACGGCGGGTGCACCGTCCCATTCAATGGCCACACTGCTGATCAGCACCATGCGCAAGTTGCCGCGCTCGGTGCGGATACGGAACTCGGAGGATTTGTTGGGCCGCCCGGCCTGCTCGGGCACGGCTACTTGCTGGATACGGTTGGTGGAGCGCACCTGGTCCAGGGGGTGCACAAAGTCGCCAGACAGCCGCCCGATCAGGCTGTCGATACTGGGCGCCTCCAGCAACTCCATGCTGGCGGCGTTGGCAAAGCAGATGGCGCCCTGTTGTGTGACGAGCACAGCCGCTGGCAACAGGTGCAGCAGGCGCAGGTCGTGGTTCATGGGCTGGTGGTAACCAAAAGTAATGCACCATTGTGGCACCTCGATGCGCAGGTGTGAAACGGCACCTGTCGCAGGCGGTACTATCGCCCATGAGAAAAACTTTCCAACTCCACGTTGAAGGCAAGAACCGCGATCGCGTTCTGGATGCCGTCAAGCACGAAATCCGCAAGTACATCAAGCGCGAACGGCGCCGCGACCTGCCCGAAGGCGCCGATTTCTGGGACTTTGACTGCCAGTTTGGCCGCACCAAGGAAGACGCCGCCGTGGCGCACCTGGCCGCCTTGACCGGGCTGATCAACGGCGTAGCCGCCGAGGGCGGCGCCCAGTTCTATGTGGAAATTCTGGCCAAGCCCGGCAAGCGCACACCCCGTCTGGCTGGTGAGGCTTCACACACCGGGCCAGATGGCCTGGACGTGGACGACGAAGAAGGCGCGTAAGCCCTAGCGCTGGGTGGATGCCACCCCGCTCACCCTCAGTCACGCACTGCAGGCCCCTTTCAGGGGCCTTTTTTGTGGGCAGCGGGGGCATCGGCTGCCTGCGCCGCTGCTGCGCGCAGCTTGTCCTTTTTGCTGGGGCGTTTGCCTTTGATGCCGCCGGTGCCCCCGGGGTCGGTGGATGGTGCGGGCGCGGGAGCCTCGGTGGGTTCAAAGCCCGCAATCTGCTCGCGTGGGATGGTGAGGTGCTGGCGTTTTTCGATCAGCCGGAAATGCGCCTCGGTATCGGCGGTCACAAAGCTCACGGCCATGCCGCTCTCGCCCGCCCGGCCGGTGCGGCCGATGCGGTGCACATAGTCCACGGCCGATCGGGGCAGGTCGTAGTTCACCACGGCAGGCAACTGCGCAATGTCGATGCCGCGTGCTGCGAGGTCGGTGGTCACGACCACCTGCCAGCGCTCATCCTTGAACTCCCGCAGCACCTGGTTGCGCGCGCCCTGGCTCAGGCCGCCGTGGAAGGGAGATGCAAAAATGCCCGCCTTGTACAGCTTCTCGGCCACATGCTCGGCCGCGTATTGCGTGGCCACAAACACCAGCACGCGCGACCAGTTGTGCTCCTTGACCAGGTGGCGCAGCAACTGGGTGCGGCGGCTGGCGTCCACCGCAATGGCGCGTTGTTCGATGGCGGGCTCGTTACCCGGCGTGTGGGGCACCTCCACGCGCACCGGCTGCTTCAGCAGGCCATCGGCCAGCGCCTGCACTGCGGCTGGGAATGTGGCCGAGAAAAACAGGTTCTGCCGCCGGGCTGGCAACAGCGCCAGCACGCGCTGCAGTTCCTCGGCAAAGCCCAGGTCCAGCATCCGGTCTGCTTCGTCCAGCACGAGGTGTGCCACGGCCGACAGGCGCAGCGCGTTGTGGTCCACCAGGTCCAGCAGGCGGCCCGGCGTGGCCACCACAATGTCGGCGCCGCCGCGCAGGCCCAGCATCTGCGGATTGATCGACACGCCGCCGAACACGATGGCGATCTTGAGCGGTTGCTGAAGGTGCTGCGCCAGGCTGCGCAGCACTTCTCCCACCTGCGCTGCCAGTTCACGGGTGGGCACCAGCACCAGGGCGCGCACCCGGCGCGGGCCGCCAGTGGCGCTGAGCTGCAGCTGCTGCAGCAAGGGCAGGGCAAATGCCGCCGTCTTGCCCGAGCCCGTCTGTGCGGCACCCAGCAGATCTACCCCCTGCAGGATGGCCGGAATGGCGCCCGCCTGAATGGGCGTGGGCGCCACAAAGCCCGCCTGGGCGGCGGCATGGACAAGGGCGGGGGACAGACCGAGGGAGGCAAAAGGCATGGAAAGGCGCTGGGAATGCGTTGAGGAGGGCACGCAAGGCAGCGCGGACAAAGCAGTAATGGCCCGCATTGTCGCCGCGTTTGCCCGATGCCCTCTTGCCCGGTGCCTTCTCACAGGCCAGCAATGCGCGCCTTGCACCTGCAAGATTGCAGGGAATGCGAGTGCTCGGCCCCAGCGTTGGGCAACCGATAATCGGGCCGCCCCGTTTTTCGTTGACAGTTTTCCCGGACCCGAACCCCATGGCTTTGCCCCTAGATACCTCCGCCATCACCCACGGCATCCAGCTGGCGGTGGCGCCCGTGTTTTTGCTCACTGCGGTGTCCGGCATGATCGGCGCGGTGGCCGGCCGCCTGGCCCGGATCATCGACCGGGCGCGTGTGGTGGAAGACCGCGCGCGCGTCAATGCCGAACCCGAATTTCTGGCCCGTGCCTACAAGGAGCTGGCGGACTTGCGTTTGCGTGGACGGCTGGCCAACGGTTGTATTGCGCTGCTGACGTTTTGTGCCTTCCTCATTGGCACGACCATCATCCTGCTGTTCCTGGGCGAAACCACCGACTTTCAGTCCAGCCGCCTTGCGGTGGGCGGGTTTCTGGCGGGCGTTGCGTGCTTTTTGCTGGCGCTGGTGTGTTTTCTGACCGAGACGCTGCTGGCCACGCGCCTGCTCGACTTTCACATGCTGCAGCAAGAGGTGGAAGGGAAGAAACCATGAAGTCTCTGGCAGACCTGGGCGGCCTGGTGTATTCCACCGAGGCGGGCCGCATGTGCCCCACCTGCCGCCAGCCGGTGGCGCAGTGCACCTGCAAGCAGAACAAGCCCCTGCCCACGGGTGATGGCATCGTGCGCGTATCGCGCGAGACCAAAGGGCGCGGCGGCAAGGCGGTCACCCTGGTCAAAGGCGTGCTGGTGGACGAGACTGCGCTGGAGCAGCTGGGCAAGCAGCTCAAGGCCGCCTGTGGCAGCGGCGGCACGGTGAAGGACGGCGTGATCGAGGTGCAGGGCGACCATGTGGAGCGCGTGATGGCCGCGCTGCAGAAGCTGGGCCACAAGGTCAAGCGCGCGGGCGGCTGAGCGAGGCGAGGGAATGGACGCAGACAAACTGCAGCGCCTGGTCACCACCGAGATGCCGTACGGCAAGCACAAAGGCACGCTGCTGGCCGACCTGCCGGGCAATTACCTCAACTGGTTTGCGCGCGAAGGGTTTCCCAAGGGCGAGCTGGGCCAGTTGCTGGCGCTGATGCACGAGATCGATCACAACGGGCTGTCGGACCTGCTGCGGCCCTTGCGTGGGCGTTGATTTTTCCCCTGTGCCTGCGCCGCATCCGGCGCCGGCCACAGGCCGCTGGAGCGCCACAGCATGGTGATGATCATGGCCAAGGCAATCAGCAGCGGGCGCATCACGCCCGCATCCAGCAGCCCGTGCGTTGCAGTCTGCAGGGGGCCCACCACATAGCGCAGCAGCTCTGGAAGAGCTGCGAGCAGTACGGCTCCCAGGATCACCCCGGGGATATGCCCCATGCCGCCAAACACCACCATCGCGACGATGAGCACAGACTCCTGCAGGCTGAAGGCCTCGGGGGACACAAAGCCCTGAAAAGCCGCAAACATGGCGCCAGTCACTCCGCCAAAGCTGGCGCCCACGCCGAAGGCCAGCAGCTTGAGGTTGCGGGTATTGATGCCCATGGACCGCGCTGCGGTTTCGTCGTCGCGGATGGCCATCCATGCGCGGCCGATGCGGGAGTGCTGAAGGCGCTGGCAGACAACGATGGTGAGCGTCACGAGCGCCAGGAACAGGTAGTAGTACAGCGTGACCGACGCCACCTCATGGCCCGCCACCACCAGGGGGCGGCCCAGGTCCACCCCCAGAATGTGCACCGGGTCAATCAAGCCCAGACCCTGGGCGCCCTGGGTGATGTTGACGGGGTGGCTCATGTTGATGACCAGCAGGCGCACGATTTCGCCAAAGCCCAGGGTGACCACGGCCAGGTAGTCCCCCCGCAGCTTGAGGGTAGGGGCTCCCAGCAGCATGCCGAGGAGGGCCGCGCATGCTGCGCCCAGAGGGATGGTCACCCACCAGGGGGCGTGCAACCCCTGCGGGAACAGCGCAGCGATCCACGCAAAGTGGTCGGTCAGGTGGGGTGAGGTCAGCAGGGCAAACAGGTAGGCACCCAGTGCGTAGAAGGCCACATACCCCAGGTCCAGCAGGCCTGCATAACCCACCACCACGTTCAGGTCCAGTGCCAGCATGACGTACAGCAGGCTGACGTCAGCAACGCGCACCCAGTGGTGGCCGAAGGGTTGCAGTACCAGGGGCAGCAGGAGCACTGCGAGGACCAGGCCTGCTTGCGTGCTACGCCGTTCGAAGATCGTGCTCATGGGTGATGCCGTGGCTGGGGCGGTGGATGGGACGCTGCATGAAGCGCCAGTGGTTGTGCAGTGCCAGCGGCACCTCGGTGCCTTCGTAGGCCGCGCAGTCGGCGTAGCCGTGGGCTTCGTACAGGCGGTGTGCTGCCTGCATGAAAAGGGCGGTGTCCAGGCAAATGCGGGTGTAGCCCGCCTGACAGGCATCTGCGTACAGCTTGCGCAGTGCCGACGAACCGAGATGCAGGCCCCGGTAGGCGGGGCGGACGTACAGGCGCTTGACTTCGACGGTGCCTGCGCCCAAGGGCCGCAGGCCACACATGCCTGCGGCTACGCCATTCACGGCGATCAGGTAGTACGCGCTGTTTGGCCGGTTTCCGGTCTGTGAGACCTTCAATCCGGGCAGGTCCTCCGGTGGCAGCGACAAGCCGGCACGCGGGGAGAGGGCCGGAAAGCACCGGGCTATTTCGCCATGCACCCAGCGCAGATATTCAGCCTGCAAACCCATCAGCGACTTTCGGGTTTCGCAGGTGCTGGCGGAGTCGGCGCGAAGGAATGACGGGTTCGGCATGGCGTGGATGTGTGGAAGTGCAAGAAGGTTAGACTGGATCGAATCAGCCAAAAAGTGGCTTTTATTCCTTTTATTACGGAATAAAAAGATTGAATCGGCCGTGCTCAACCGGAGTAAACAACGCAGATGGACAAGCTCAGTGGCATGTTGGCCTTTGTGAAAACAGCAGAGCTGGGCAGCTTTGTGGCCGCCGGACGGGCGCTGGAGATATCGGCGTCTGCGGTGGGCAAGGGCGTGGCGCGGTTGGAGCAGGAGGTGGGCGTGCGCCTATTGCAGCGCAGCACCCGGCGCATCCAGCTGACGGCAGAGGGGCGCCTGTTCCATGAGCGCTGCCGGCGCGTGCTGGACGACCTGGACGACGCGCAGGCCATGCTGTCGCTCTCGCGGGAGACCCCACGGGGAAAGCTGCGGGTGAGTGCGCCCATCGTGGGCTACCACTTCCTGATCCCCTTGGTGCCGGAGTTTCTGGCGCGCTACCCCGAGGTGGAGCTGGACATCACGTTCAGCGACCGAGCGATCGACTTGATCGACGAAGGCATTGACGTGGCGATTCGCAGTGGCGACCTGCGCGATTCACGCCTGGTGTCGCGGCCCTTGCAGACCTTTCGGCTGCTGCTGTGCGCTGCGCCCAGCTACCTGGAGCGCCACGGCACGCCCGCTGCACTGCGCGACCTGGAGCGGCATGCCTGCGTGCGCTTTCGCCACCCGGATTCCGGCAAGCTGCTCGACTGGCCGTGGCGCGAGGACCTGGCCAGCGACGAACCACGCCTTCGCACGGTGCTGGCCTGCAACAACATCGAAGCCGTTCTGGGTGCCACCCTGCGGGGGATCGGTATTGCCTGTATGCCCGACTTTCTGGTGCGCAATGCCCTGGCTGAGGGGCGACTGGTGAGCGTGCTAGAGCCGCACCTGGGCCCGGCCCGCCAGTTCCGGGCACTGTGGCCCTCCAGCCGCCATCTGTCGCCCAAGGTGCGCGTGTGGGTGGATTACCTGGGCGCGCAGTTGTCCAGCCCGCCATAATCGCGGCCATACCAACAACCACACCGAGGGAATGCACATGAAGGGCAATATCGCTGCGATCGTTCTGGTCGTGCTGGGCGTGTTTTTTCTGCTGACCAACCTGGGACTGATCAGCATCAGCCTTCGCGAGCTGCTGCGGGTGTGGTGGCCTGTGGCACTGATAGCAGTGGGTCTGGCGCTGTTCTTCACGCCGGGCAACAAGGGCAAATAAGCCAGAAGCGGGCGCTGGCGACCGCGTTGCCAGTCGGCAGTCTTCAACCTCGCTGGGTTTCTCCGCTGTCCTGGTGGCGGGCGCCGTGCCCATCGCGCCCATCGTGCCCATGGTCCTCGTCGCGGGGCTGCACAAAACCGGGGTCGTTCGCAAAGTAGCCCCGGAACAGGTTGCGTGCAATGCCATGGGCCGCCACCTGCAGGTCGCGCGCCACCTCGGGTGCAAACAGGCGGCTGGTGTGTTGTTGCCACAGCCCCACCCAGGCCGCAAAGTGGGCAGGGGTGACGCCCTCCAGCGCCATGTGTTTGCCGAAGACATCGCCCTTGAAGCTGCGGGTGCCCAGCGCGACGGTGCTCCAGAAGTCCACCAGCCGCTGCAGGTGGGCGTCCCACTGGCCGTGCAGTGCCTTTTCAAACACCGGGCCCAACAGCGGGTCGCGCCGCACATCCCCATAAAAGCCGTGCACCAGCTGCGTGATGCTCTCCACGCTGGGGGCGATCTGGCTGGTGGGCTGTGTGTGGGTGGCTTCGTCGGTCATGGCGGCAGTGTGCCCGCTCACTGGCAACCGCAGGCTGACGTGGCACAAGCTTGGGCGGGAGCAGCGCTGGCTTCGAACCGCGGAAACAGCACGTTGTTTTCCAGGTGGATGTGGTTGATGAGGTCGTCGCCCAGCTGGGCAATGCCTGCGTAGAGCGCGCGCCAGGTGTTGCATGCGCCTTGGGGGGGCGTGGCGTCATTCGTCAGCGCGTTGAGCTTGTCCAGCGCTTCGCCATGGTCCACGTGTTCGGCGCGCATCATGCCGATGGGCTGACCCACAAAGGGATTGCCGCCGTTCTTGAGCATGGGGAACAGCACCTGTTCTTCCTTGAGCATGTGCGACAGCAGCTCTTCGTGCATGGCCTCCAGGTGGTCGGCCAGGCCGGCCGGCACCTGCGGGTGGTCGCGGTGCACAGCCTCCACGCGGCGGGCCATGCGGATCAGCTCGGGCAACTGCTGGCGGTGCACCTCGTGGTAGCGCGCCAGGATGTGGTCGATGAGCGCACTGGGCGACGCTGCCTCGGGCACGGCGTCGCTGCGCTGCAGGGCCGCCAGCTCGGCCAGCACGGCGTCGGCGTCCAGCCCCTTGTCGGCGGCCGCCTTGGCCAGACTCACCTGGCCGCCGCAGCAAAAGTCCAGCTTCAGGCGCCGAAACACCGCCGTGGCGCCCGGCAACTGCACGGCGATCTGGCCGATCTGCTGCTCGGCGCTCAGTGGCAGCGGGGTGGTGGGGGCTGTGGCGTGCAGGGTGTCGATGCGGGCGTTCATGGTGGTCCTTTAAAGATTCATATCGTGTGAATATTTTAGCGAATAAAATTCAGGCTGTATGCATCTTTTTGATTGATCTGCGGCAAACCCATGCGACTGACCCAATGGACCGACTACACGCTGCGCGTGCTGATGTACTGCGCTGCCACCGAGGGGCGGGCGCAGCCCGTCACCATCACGGAGGTGGCCGAGGGCTACGGCATCTCGCGCAGCCACCTGATGAAGATCGTGCAGCAGCTGTCAGCCCAGGGTCTGCTGGAGACCACGCGCGGGCGGGGTGGTGGCATGCGACTGATGGTGCCGGCCTCGTCCATCCACATTGGCGCGGTGGTGCGTGCCACCGAGACGGACTTCAACCTGGTGGAGTGTTTTGACCCCGCCTCCAACCAGTGCCGCCTGAGCAGCCACTGTCGGCTGAAAGGGGTGCTGGGCCAGGCCATGCAGGCCTATCTAGCGGTGCTGGATGGCGTGACGCTGGCGGACCTGCTGGCGCCCACGTCACCGCAGGGTGTGGCGCTGCAGGCCACGGTGGCGGCCCCGCGTCCAGGCAGTGCCCGCCGCAAGACCGCGTTGGTGCCCGGATTGCCCGATGTACCTGGTTTTGAATAAAAACGGCGTGATGCGCCGGTGCTACATGCCTGGATAGCTATAAAATTGATAGTATCCTGTTGCGCCCTTTAGGTATTGAGGCGCCACGCCGCTCAGCGCAGCACTTCGAGCAGGCGGTCCAGCCCGCCCTGGTTGATGGCCACCTTGGCCTGTGCACGCACGGCGGGCTTGGCGTGGTAGGCCACGGACAGGCCGGCAACGCCCATCATGGGCAGGTCGTTGGCGCCATCGCCCACGGCAATCGCCTGCTGCGGCGAAATGCCCATCAGCGAGGCCACTTCCAGCAGCGTGCGGCGCTTTTCGGCTCCGTCGCAGATGTCGCCCCAGGCCTGGTCCACCATGCGGCCCGTCAGCTGGCCGTTCTGCACTTCCAGCATGTTGGAGCGCGCAAAGTCGATGCCCAGGCCCGCCTTCACGCGGTCGGCAAAGAAGGTGAAGCCGCCCGAGACCAGCAACGTGGTCAGGCCTGCGGCCTTGGCGGCGGTGATCAGCTCTTTGGCGCCGGGGTTGAAGCGCAGGCGCTCGGTGAACACCTGCTCCATGTGCTGCACCGTCACGCCCTTGAGCAGTGCCACGCGCTGGCGCAGGCTCTCCTTGTAGTCGGTGATCACGCCCTGCATGGCCGCCTCGGTGATGGCGGCCACCTCGGCCTTGCGGCCGGCGGCATCGGCGATCTCGTCCACGCACTCGATGTTGATGAGGGTGGAGTCCATGTCAAAAGCGATGAGCTTGTAGGCAGACAGGGACAGCGGAGGCTCGATGCCCTGGATGACGAGGCCAGGGGCGAATTCGGTTGCGTGGGTCATGGCAGAAAAAGGGGGAACAAATGCGGGGTAAGAACCCGCAATGGTATCCCTGGCAGGCTTTTGTTCCCGCCGTGCCCGCCATGCTCGCTCCAGGCGCTACCCCGGGGACTGGGCGACAGGGGCCGCGCCCCGCGCTGGGGCTCTCGTCAGATCCTGTGCCTCAGCGAGGATGCGGCAGGTTCTGGCCGCCGCCTTTGAGGGCCTTGGTGGCCGTGTTGGGCTGGGGCGGCTCGTTCATCTTGACCAGGAACATGCGCACAAAAAATGCGGCCATGCAGATCATGAACCCGATGCCGATGATGCTCATCAGGCCGTAGTCGGTAGAAAACAGATCGTTCAGCAGCTTCATGGAGACCCTCCTTGTGGTGGTGTTCACCACTATCGGATGGTCCCTGCGGCGGCTGCTTGTGCTGTGTCAAAGACTGCGGCGTGCGGGCAAGATGCAGGTCAAACCAAGGCGGGATAGCGGCCAGTGCCTTCGGGCCAGGGCGTGAGCACTTCAAACCCGTCGGCCGTCACGGCCACCATGTGTTCCCACTGGGCAGAGAGCGAGCGGTCGCGGGTGACCACGGTCCAGCCGTCGGCCAGCTCCTGCGTATCGCGCTTGCCGGCGTTGATCATGGGCTCGATGGTGAAGACCATGCCTTCCTCCAGCCGCAGGCCCTGGCCGCGCTGCCCGTAGTGCAGCACCTGGGGCTCGTCATGGTAGATCTGCCCGATGCCGTGACCGCAGTATTCGCGCACCACGCTGAACCGCTCGCGGTGGGCCACCGTCTGTATGGCATGGCCCACATCGCCCAGCGTGGCGCCGGGGCGCACCTGGGCAATGCCCGCGCACATGGCTTCGTAGGTGGTGTCCACCAGGCGGCGTGCCAGCGGGCTGGGTTCGCCCACAAAGTACATGCGGCTGGTGTCGCCAAACCAGCCATCCTTGATGATGGCCACATCGATGTTGATGATGTCGCCCGCCTTGAGCACCTGCCCGGGCGACGGAATGCCGTGGCAGATCACGTGGTTGACCGAGGTGCACACCGTTTTGGGATACCCCAGATAGCCCACGTTGGCGGGGGTGACCTGCAGTTCGTTCACGATGTAGTCGTGGCAGAGCCGGTCCAGTGCCTCGGTGCTGACGCCGGGCTGCACGTGCGGCGTGATCATGTGTAGCACGCGGGCGGCCAGGCGGCCGGCCTCACGCGCCTGGGCGATTTCGGCGGGGGAGCGCAGGGTGACGCGGGACGATTTCATTGAACACGCCGCCCACTGTGGCCCGGCTTGGCGGCCACGGAGGCCGCCACCGTGTCCAGATCGAAGCCCCCGGCCTGTTCGGCGCGGATCAGCAGCTGGCAGATGTCGCTGTGGTCGAGGTTGGGATGCAGCTCGGCCAGCATGCCGATGCGCATCCAGTGTTCTGCCTGTGCGTTGATGGAGCGAGACAGGGCGTTGCTGGCAACGCGCAGGTTCTCGTGCATTTGGTCTGAAATTTTGACAATACCCATGCAGCGAATTGTATGCGAAACATATACGTTTCGTATCGCTGCGTGTCTGCAGTCCCTGTGGTGCGCGTTGGCAACACTGCGCTGATGCCCGGCAGCGTTACTGCGGAGGGCGCTTCAGATAGAGCTGGTCCGACCAGGTGGCCAGCCACTCGGGCTTGAAGGCCACAAAAATCGCGGTGAGCATGCCCGTCACAAACCCGTCGCCCCAGGCCATGAGCCAGCGGGCCACCAGAGACAGTTCGTTGCCCACACCGGGCAACAGGTGCCCGGTCCATTGCGACAGCACACCGGCAGCAAACACGCAGGCCACGGTGCCCAGAAACGCGCGGCCCAGCACGTACACAAATGGCTGCGTACCGACAAAGCGCCGGACCAGCGCGCCCAGCGCCAGGGCCAGCGTGGCGGGCACCACGCCCAGCCAGATGGCGGCGCCCAGCGCATCGGCCCAGTCCAGGGCGGGTGAAAGCAGGCCCGCAATGGCGCCCACCGCCAGCAGCACCGGGATGGCCAGCGGCCAGCCCAGCATCAGCACCACCAGACACGCGCCCGACCACTGCAGTTGCAGCGGCATCGCATGCAGGGTGGGCAGGGCCCACAGCCAGGGCAGAAACACCAGCGTGGCCAGCAACGGCGTCCACAGCGGGGACGCTGCACCGTGGGACTCATGCACCAGCGGCTTGCGGCTGGCCAGCAGGCGCCAGGGCCGCGTGGCCAAGGCGGCCGTCAGCGCCACCAGCGCGAGAAGAGACTCCAGCCACATTGTTTGCTTCTCTTTTGATAGCTGTCAGCGCATGATTCACTAGCGCTTGCAGCCTCTTTGGCTTGTAAAACGCTATGCAGCCACCACGGGTTGCCCCAGGCTGCGCAGAATGTCCCGCACCATCTGCGCGCGGTCCTTGGGCTCCTTCAGTTCGCGCTCGATGCGCAGCTTTTCGTTGCCCGCCAGCTTGATGTGCTTGTTCTTCTGGATCAGCTCGATGATGCGCATCGGGTCAATCGGCGGTTGGGGCTTGAAGGTGATGTTGATGACGCCCGGAGCGGCATCGACCTTCACCACGCCGTAGGGCTGGCTCAGCACGCGCAGGCGGTGCACGTCGATCAGCGTCTGCGCCTGCGGCGGCAGCTTGCCGAAGCGGTCCACGATCTCTTCGAGCAGGCCGTCGATCTGGTCGGGCGTCTTGGCGGTGGCCAGCTTTTTGTAGAACGACAGGCGCAGGTGCACGTCGCCGCAGTAGTCGTCGGGCAGCAGGGCGGGGGCGTGCAGGTTGATGTCGGTGGTGACGCTCAGCGGGCTGAGCAGGTCCGGCTCCTTGCCGGCCTTGAGCGCCTTGACGGCTTCATTGAGCATCTCGTTGTACAGCTGGAAGCCCACCTCCAGCATGTTGCCGCTCTGGTTTTCGCCCAGCACCTCGCCGGCGCCGCGGATCTCGAGGTCGTGCATGGCCAGGTAGAAGCCGCTGCCCAGTTCTTCCATCTGCTGGATCGCATCGAGCCGCTGCGCGGCCTGCTTGGTCAGGCCCTCGGTGTCGGGCACCATGAGGTAGGCATACGCCTGGTGGTGGCTGCGGCCCACGCGCCCGCGCAGCTGGTGCAGCTGCGCGAGGCCGAACTTGTCGGCGCGGCTCATGATGATGGTGTTGGCCGTGGGCACGTCGATGCCGGTCTCGATGATGGTCGAGCACAGCAGGATGTTGTAGCGCTGGGCGACGAAGTCGCGCATCACGCGCTCCAGTTCGCGCTCGGGCATCTGGCCGTGGGCCACGGCGATGCGGGCCTCGGGCAGTATTTCTTCGAGCTTCTGGCGGCGGTTCTCGATGGTCTCCACCTCGTTGTGCAGGAAGTACACCTGCCCGCCGCGCTTCAGTTCGCGCAGCACCGCCTCGCGGATCACGCCCGTGCCCTCGTTGCGCACGAAGGTCTTGATCGCCAGGCGCCGCTGCGGGGCGGTGGCGATGACCGACAGGTCGCGCAGGCCTTCGAGCGCCATGCCCAGCGTGCGCGGGATGGGCGTGGCCGTGAGCGTGAGCACGTCCACCTCGGCGCGCAGGGCCTTCATCTGCTCCTTGTGGCGCACGCCGAAGCGGTGCTCCTCGTCGATGATGAGCAGGCCCAGGTTGTGGAACTTGGTGGACTCAGACAGCAGCTTGTGCGTGCCCACCACGATGTCCACCGTGCCGTCGCCGATGCCCTTGATGGCGGCGGTGATCTCCTTGCCCGAGCGAAAGCGCGACACCTCGGCCACCTTCACCGGCCACTTGCTGAAGCGGTCTACCAGCGTCTGGTAGTGCTGCTCGGCCAGCAGCGTGGTGGGCGCGAGGAAGGCCACCTGCTTGCCGCCCGTGACGGCCACGAAGGCCGCGCGCAGCGCCACCTCGGTCTTGCCGAAGCCCACGTCGCCGCAGACCAGGCGGTCCATGGGGCGCGGGCTGATCATGTCCTGGATGACGGCGTGGATGGCGGCGTTCTGGTCGGCCGTTTCTTCAAAGCCGAAGTCGTTGGCAAAGGTCTCGTAGTCCTGCGGGCTGTAGCGGAAGGCGTGGCCTTCGCGCGCCGCGCGGCGGGCATAGATGTTGAGCAGCTCGGCCGCGCTGTCGCGCACCTGCTCGGCGGCCTTGCGCTTGGCCTTTTCCCACTGGCCACTGCCCAGCTTGTGCAGCGGCGCCTCGTCGGCGCTCACGCCGGTGTAGCGGCTGATCAGCTGCAGCTGGCTCACGGGCACGTAGAGCACGGCCTTGTCGGCGTATTCCAGATGCAGGAACTCCTGCATGGCGGGCGTGCCGTCGGGGTTCTTGTTGCCCACGTCCATGTTGACCAGGCCCCGGTAGCGGCCGATGCCGTGGGCGCTGTGCACCACGGGGTCGCCCACGTTGAGCTCGGCCAGGTCCTTGATCAGCGCCTCGACGTCGCTCACCTGCTCCTGCTTCTTGCGCCGGCGTGTGGTGGGGCCGGCGGCGAAGAGTTCGGTCTCGGTGACGAAGTCGATGCCGTCCTCGATCCAGCTGAAGCCCACGGTGAGGCCGGCGGTGGCGATGCCCACCTTCTCGTCGTCCGCGCCCTGGAACTCGGCCAGCGAGTCGAAGGCCGGCGGGTTCACCCCGCTGGCGCGCAGAAAGTCGAGCAGGCTCTCGCGGCGGCCATCGCTTTCAGCCAGCAGCAGCACGCGGTGTTGCGTGTTGCGGATGTGGGCGTGCAGCCGGGCCAGCGGGTCTTCGGCACCACGCACCACCGACAGGTCGCCCAGCTTCTGGAAGTGCGGGTTGTCGGCAATGTCCTCCACGCCGGGGCGGATGGACAGCTGGGCATGCTCCTTGGCGCGCGTGTAGAACTGGTCGGCCGACAGGAACAGCGCCTCGGGTGGCAGCACCGGGCGCTCGGGGTCGCCCTGCACCAGGCGAAAGCGGTCTTTCGTGTCCTGCCAGAAGCGCTGGAAGGCGGGCTCCAGGTCGCCGTGCAGCACTACGGTGGCTTCGCCGCCCAGGTAGTCGAACACGGTGGCGGTCTCGTCAAAGAACAGCGGCAGGTAGTACTCGATGCCGGCCGTGGCCACACCCGCGCCCATGTCCTTGTAGATGCGGCTTTTGGTCGGGTCGCCCTCGAGCATCTCGCGCCAGCGGCTCCTGAACTTGGCGCGCGCGTCGTCGTCCATGGGGAACTCGCGCCCGGGCAGCAGGCGCACCTCGGGCACGGGGTACAGGCTGCGCTGGCTGTCGGGGTCGAAGGTGCGGATGCTGTCGATCTCGTCGTCGAAGAGGTCCACGCGGAAGGGCACGAGCGAGCCCATGGGGAACAAGTCGATCAGCCCGCCGCGCACGGCGTATTCGCCAGGGCTCACGACCTGAGATACATGCGAGTAACCGGCCAGCGTGAGCTGGGCCTTGAACTTGGCCTCGTCGAGCTTTTGTTTGACCTTGAAGTGGAAGGTATAGCCCGCCAGGAAGGACGGCGGCGCAAGGCGGTACAGCGCCGTGGTGGCAGGCACCAGCACCACATCGGCCTCACCTTGCGAGATACGCCACAGCGTAGCCAGCCGCTCGCTGATCAGGTCTTGGTGCGGGCTGAACGTGTCGTAGGGCAGCGTTTCCCAGTCGGGAAACAGCGCGCAGCGCAGGCCGGGCGCAAAAAAGGCCATCTCGTCGATGAGCCGCTGCGCGTCGGTGGCGTCGGCCGTGACGATGGCGGTAGTGTGGCCAGAGGCCTTGTCGCGCTCGGCCAAGCGGGCTAGCAGCAGGGAGTCGGCACTGCCCACGGGGCGGGGCAGGGCAAAGCGTTTTCCGGGGGAGAGTTTGGGGAGTTCCATGCGGACGGTGTCGTCAGTGGGCCCGCCGCATCCCCAGGGGCGCGAAACACGCACGGGCTGGATCGGGGGCAACGGGAGATTTTAGAATGAGCGCTCCATGACTGCTCCTCTGTTGCACCCTTCGCTCACCCCCTTGTCGGCCCAAGGGCGTTTTTGGGCCTTGGTGCCCTGTGCAGGGGTCGGGTCGCGGGCCGTGCCGGCAGGCGCAGGCATGGCCCCTTCAGCACAGCCTGTGCAGGCATCGACCGTGGCGGCTTTTTCGCCCACCTCAGCGCTGTCTGCCAATGCACCCGTGGCGGTTGCCCCGTTGCCCAAGCAATACCACCTGGTGGCAGGCCATCCGATGGTGCTGCACACACTGGCTGCGTTTGCCGGAGTCGGGCGCTTGCTGGGTACGCTGGTGGCCGTGGCGCCGGGGGATCACTTTCTGGATGCCCATGCCCATCCCGCATTTTTTGTGGTGGAGTGTGGTGGCCCCACGCGTGCCGACACGGTGCTGGGTGGCCTCAAGGCGCTGCTGGATCGTGGTGCCCAGCCTGGCGACTGGGTGCTGGTGCATGACGCAGCGCGCTGCCTCGTGACCTCAGAGCAGATCGATGCGCTCATCGACCAATGCGCGGGCGACAGTGTGGGTGGCCTGTTGGCGCACAAGCTGGCCGACACGCTCAAGACTTCCATCGACGGCCCGGGGGGCGTGCGCGTGGCCTCCACCGTGGACCGCAGCGACAAGTGGCTGGCGCAGACGCCGCAGATGTTCCGCATCGGCCCGCTGATGGAGGCCATCGACAAGGTGGGCTCCAACGTGACCGATGAAGCCAGTGCGATGGAGGCCCTGGGTTTTCACCCCCGGCTGGTGCCCGGCGGGGCACAGAATTTCAAGGTCACTTACCCGGACGATTTCGCGCTGGCGGCTGCGGTGCTGGCCCAGCGTGCGCACAGCACCACGCTGGAGCGCTTTGGCGGGGAGCGGGGGCAGGTGAGTACGGCCCCTGGCAAGAAGAATCTTTTTTAGTCCGCTGCGCATGGCGCTGCCGGCATCACTGGCGCGCTGGCTGCGTTGCTCATCGGGGGAAACCGTCCGACGTTCCCCGCGACTCCTCACACAAACCTTCACAAAGGCAGACAAATGAATTTCAGGATTGGAGAAGGCTGGGACGTACATGCGCTGGTACCCGGCCGCCGCCTGGTGATTGGTGGGGTGGAGATCCCTCACCCGACAGGCCTGCTGGGCCACTCGGACGCCGACGTACTGCTGCACGCCATCACTGACGCGCTGCTGGGCGCGGCGGCACTGGGAGACATTGGCCGCCATTTCCCCGACACCGATGCCGCGTTCCGGGGCGCAGACTCGGGCGTGCTGCTGGCCGAGGCGGCGCGGCGGGTGCGCGCAGCGGGCTTTGAGATCGGCAACATCGACAGTACGGTTGTCGCCCAGGCCCCACGCCTGGCGGCGCACATCCCCGGCATGCGGGCCGCCATCGCCCGCGCGGTGGGTGTGGCAGAGGACCAGGTCAATGTGAAAGCCAAGACGGCCGAGCGCCTGGGCCCGGTAGGGCAGGGGCTGGCCATGGAGGCTCGGGCCATAGCGCTGGTCTACCGGGCGTAAGCCGCTGGGGATTGGCCCGGCCTTTGCCGCAGGGTCTTGCAGCGCTCAGCTGCTGCTGCGCTCCACGATGGAAAAGCCGATGTCCACCACGGGCTGGGCGACTGCCTTGCCCTCGGCCCGGTCGGCAATCCACTGAGCTGCTGTCTGGCCCATGCGTGTGCCGTCGATGCGCACGGTGGAAAGAGCCGGGCTGACGGTCGCGGCAAAGTCGATGTCGCCAAACCCCATCACAGCGAGTTGCTGAGGCACTGCGATTGCGCGGGCCCTGGCTTCGGTGAGCACGCCCAGGGCGAGCATGTCGGAGCTGCAGAACACTGCGTCGATATCGGGCACGTCGGCCAGCAGGGCTGCGAGCCCGGCACGGCCATCGGCGTGGGTGGTGGGTGATTTACCCAGTCGCACGGCGGGCGGGCGCAGACCCAGGTGCGCGGCGGCGTCGGCAAAGCCCTGAGCGCGCCGCGCCGCGCGCTCGTCTCCGCCACTGAGCAGCGCCAGCCGTCGCCGTCCCCTGGCGAACAGGTGCTCGCACACGGCGGCGCCCAGCGCTTCGTGGCGCAGGCCGACCAGCATGTCGATGGGGGTGTCCGTGAAGTCCCAGGTTTCCACCACCGGAATGCCCGAGGCCATCAGCAACCGCCGCCCCTCGGGTGAGTGCATGACCCCCGTGAGCACGATCCCGTCGGGCCGCCGGCCCACGATGGCGCGCAGCAACTCGTCTTCGCGTGAACGGGCATAGCCCACCTGGCCCACCATGACCTGAAAGCCGCTTAGTTCCAGCGCATCGGTGAGGGCCTGCACCATTTCACCAAACAGTGGCCCCGTGAGCGTGGGGACCAGTGCCGTCACCACATGGCTGCGCGCCGAACGCAACCCGCCTGCCACCAGGTTGGGCACATAGCCCAAGGCGGAAACGGCTTCCTGAACCCGTTGCCGTGTGCGCTCAGACACCTGCTGCGGCGTGTTGATGGCGCGCGACACGGTAATCATCGACACGCCTGCCCGTTCGGCCACCTCGCGCAGCGTGACCGCCGAGCGGTCGCGGCCGGAGGGTGGGGCAGTGCGGGCCGGATCTGGAGCTTGCATGGTGGTGGAGTCTAAAGGGCGCGTGACTTCGGGCTGGCACCGTGCACGCTCCTGTGCGACGGCACTCCAGTGAAATTCGTCAATATAAGGGTTTTTACTATGTTGTCTGATGATGTTAACGTTAACATTTGCATAAATCGCAGAAATTTCCCCTTTTAGAGCAGAAATTCTGTGACTTGTACGACCTTCGAGGACCTCTTACCCAACGCCCGCTTTTCACCATGACCCCGCAAGAACTCAAAACCATCATGGGCTCCGGCCTGCTCTCGTTCCCCATCACCGACTTCGACGAGCAGGGCAACTTCCGCCCCAAGACCTACATCGAGCGCCTGGAGTGGCTCGCCCCCTATGGCGCCAGCGCCCTGTTCGCCGCCGGTGGCACGGGTGAGTACTTCTCGCTCTCGGGCCCCGAATACAGCGAGGTCATCAAGACGGCCGTGGATACCTGCCGGGGCAAGGTGCCGATCATTGCCGGGGCCGGTGGCCCCACCCGCACGGCCATTGCCCATGCCCAGGAGGCCGAGCGCCTGGGCGCCCATGGCATCCTGCTGTTGCCGCATTACCTGACCGAAGCTGGCCAGGAAGGCCTGATCGCCCATGTGGAGCAGGTCTGCAAGAGCGTGAAGTTCGGTGTGATCGTCTACAACCGCGACCGCACCAAGCTCACGGCCGAGTCCCTGTCCATCCTGGCCGAGCGTTGTCCGAACCTGGTGGGGTTCAAGGACGGTGTGGGCAACATCGAGACCATGTCTTCCATCTACATGAAGATGGGGGACCGCTTTTCGTACCTGGGCGGTCTGCCCACGGCGGAGGTGTATGCCGCTGCCTACAAGGCGCTGGGCACGCCGGTGTATTCGTCGGCGGTGTTCAACTTCATCCCCAAGACGGCGATGGAGTTCTACAAGGCGGTGGCCAGCGATGACACGGCCACGCAGCACCGGCTGCTCAAGTCGTTCTTCATGCCGTACCTGGCCATCCGCAACCGGGTGGAGGGCTATGGCGTGTCGATCATCAAGGCGGGGGCACGCATCGTGGGCCATGACGGCGGGCCGGTGCGGGCGCCGCTGACGGACCTCAAGCCCCATGAGATGGAAGAACTCAAGGCACTGATTGACAAGCTCGGGCCGCAGTGAACGCGGCCGACTGATTCCTTCCTTTTCTCATCCACCCCCGAGGCCCCGCAGAGGGCCTGCCATCACTACTTTCGGAGACACCCTCATGTTCGTTGCCAAGAAACTGTTGCTTGCTGCTGCCGCCTGTGGCCTTGTCTTTGCCGCATCTTCGCAGACCGCCGCGCCCGCCGCCGCCACCTGGCCCGATAAGCCCGTGACCATCGTCGTGCCGTTCCCGGCCGGTGGTTCCACCGACATGGTGGCCCGCGCCATGGCCCAGCACATGGGCGACAAGCTGGGCCAGAACTTCGTGGTGGACAACCGCCCCGGTGCCACGGGCACGCTGGGGGCGGGCATGGTCAAGCGCGCGCCAGCCGATGGCTACACGCTGCTGGTGTCGTCGCTGGGCGCCTTTGTCGTGGCGCCGCACTTGCTCAAGACGGTACCGTACGACGCCCTCAAGGACTTTGACTACATCACCGTGCCGGTACAGGCGCCCAACGTGCTGGTGGCCGCCCCCGGCCAGAAGGCGCGCACCGTGAAGGAGGTGATCGCCCAGCTCAAGGCCAACCCGGGCAAGGTGAGTTTTGCCAGCTCGGGCAACGGTTCGTCGGACCACCTCTCGGCCGAGGTGTTCTGGCAGCAGACCGGCACGGAAGGCCTGCACATCCCCTACAAGGGTGGCGCACCGGCCATCAACGACCTGCTGGGCGGGCAGGTGGAGTTCTCGTTCCAGAACGTGAACGCCGTGTTGCAGCACATCCGTGCGGGCAAGCTGCACGCCATCGCTGTGACGGGCGACAAGCGCAGCCCTGTGCTGCCGGATGTCCCCACCTTGGCCGAAGCGGGCGTGGCCGGTGCTGAGGTGTACTCCTGGCAGGGCATGGCCGCACCCAAGGGCCTGCCGACTGCACTCAAGAAGAAGCTCGCGGACGCCGCCATCGCAGCCATCAACGACCCTGCCGTGAAAAAGCGCATGCTGGACCAGGGCCTGGAGATTGTCGGCAGCACGCCCGAAGCCTTCACCGCCTACCAAGCGCGCGAATTTGCCCGTTGGAAGACCGTGATCGAGACCCGAAAAATCACCGCTGATTGAGCCCTGCCACGAGGCGCCGGGCGCGCCTCATCCTCGTTTTCTGACCACCATGACCAACTCTTCCAATCCATCTGCCACCAGCACCCCCGTTATCACCGAGCTGCGCGTGGTGCCTGTGGCGGGCCACGACAGCATGCTCATGAACCTGAGCGGCGCGCACGGTCCATTCTTCACGCGCAACCTGCTCATCCTGCGTGACAGCGCGGGCAACACGGGAGTGGGCGAAGTACCCGGCGGCGAGAAGATCCGCCAGACCATCGAAGATGCGCGACCGCTCATCGTGGGCCAGCCCGTGGGTCACCACAACGCCGTGCTCAATGCCATGCGCGCCCAGTTTGCCGACCGCGATGCGGGCGGGCGTGGCCTGCAGACCTTTGACCTGCGCATCACCATCCATGCCGTGACGGCGGTGGAGTCGGCCTTTCTCGATCTGCTGGGCCAGCACCTGGGCGTGCCCGTGGCCGCGCTGCTGGGCGACGGCGTGCAGCGCACATCGGTGCAAATGCTGGGCTACCTGTTCTATGTGGGCGACCGCACAAAGACCGATCTGGCCTACCGCACCGAGCCCGGCGCCGACAACGACTGGTTCCGCCTGCGCAACGAAAAGGCGATGACGGCTGAGGATATCGTGCGCCTGGCCGAGGCCGCTTACCAGCGCTATGGCTTTGCCGACTTCAAGCTCAAGGGTGGTGTGCTGCGTGGCGAGGAAGAGGTCGAGGCCATCCGCGCGCTGCACGAGCGCTTCCCCGAAGCGCGCGTGACGCTGGACCCCAATGGCGGCTGGCTGTTGAAAGACGCCATCCGCCTCACGCGCGACCTGCATGGCGTGATGGCCTATGCCGAAGACCCCTGCGGCGCAGAAGGAGTGTTCTCGGGCCGCGAGGTGATGGCCGAGTTCCGCCGCGCCACCGGCCTGCCCACCGCTACCAACATGGTGGCCACCGACTGGCGCGAAATGGCGCACAGCCTGGCGCTGCAGTCGGTGGATATTCCGCTGGCAGACCCGCATTTCTGGACCATGGCCGGATCAGTGCGTGTGGCGCAGATGTGCCAGGCCTTCGGCCTGACCTGGGGCTCGCACTCCAACAACCATTTCGATGTTTCTCTGGCCATGTTCACCCACGTGGGCGCCGCTGCCCCGGGCCGCGTGACCGCGATCGACACGCACTGGATCTGGCAGGACGGCGAGCGCCTGACGAAGCAGCCGTTCCAGATCAGGAATGGTTTCATTGACCTGCCCGAGAAGCCCGGCCTGGGGGTAGAGCTGGACATGGACGAGGTTGAGCGCGCCCACCACCTGTACCTGCAGCACGGCCTGGGGGCACGCGACGACGCGATTGCGATGCAGTACCTGATCCCCGGCTGGAAGTTCAACAACAAGTCACCTTGCATGGTGCGCTGAGGCGGTTCAAAAACACAAAGCCCTCCAATGGAGGGCTTTGTGTTGGTGGCAGGGCAGGGGATCAGGCCATCCGGTCTTCCGCCCGTCGCCGGGGCAGCTGGCGCTTGACGGATGGGCGCTGCAGGCGCTGCTTGGGGTCCACGCCTTCGGGCAGGCTGGTGGCGCGCTGCAGTTGCAGGTGGGCCACCAGGCCTCCGGTGCTGGAGTTGGCCAGCGCAAAAATGCCGCCCATGCGCTGCACCGTCTTGTCCACAATCGACAGCCCCAGGCCTGCACCTGCCGCCGCCGTGCGTGCCGAGTCGCCCCGGAAGAACGGCTTGGTGAGGTTGGACAGCTGCTCAGGCGGCACGCCAGCGCCGTGGTCGCGCAACTTGATCAGCACCCAGTTTTCGCGGCTCTTGGCAGCGATGTCCACGTTGGTGATGCCCGTGTCCTCGTTCTTGCCGTAGCGCCGGGCGTTTTCCAGCAGGTTGGAGATCACACGGGCCAATTCCACCTCGTCTGCCAGCACGTTCAGGTCCTCAGGCACCGCCATGGTGATCTGCAGCTCGCGGTGGTCCTGCACCGCGTACACACACGACGACACCACCGCATGCAGGTTCACCGGGGTCAGCGTGACGTGGTCGGGCCGTGCGTAGTCCAGAAACTTGTCGATGGTGGCGTCGAGCTGCACGATGTCGGCCACCATGTGCTCGCGGGCCACTTCGTCGGTCACGCTCATTTCCGTTTCCAGCCGCAGGCGCGCCAGCGGCGTGCGCAGGTCGTGCGAAATGCCTGCCAGCATCACGGCGCGGTCCTGTTCCAGCTTGGCCAGCTTTTGGGCCATGCGGTTGAAGCCGATGTTCACCTCGCGGATTTCGCTGGTCACCACTTCTTCGTCGAGGTGGCTGGCGGCAAAGTCACCGTCTTTGACGCGGTTGGCCGCATAGGACAGCTGTTTGAGCGGGCGGTTGATCAGCCGTGCAATGGCCGCGGCACCGGCCAGCGACAGCGCAGCGGCCGTGATCAGCCAGATCAGCCAGGTGCGTCCCCCTGCCGGGCTGAAGCGCGAGCGGTCCATCAACAGCCAGTTGGGGTCGCCGTTGATGTTGAAGCCGACCCACAGGCCGTTTTCCCCGTTCACGCTTTGCGCCACGATGGTGTCCGGGCCCAGGCGCATGGTCAGCTCGTCGGTCAGGCGGTTGCCCAGGGCCGTCGGGTCGAGCAGTGCGTACTTGTCCTTGGGCTCGCGCGGCAGGATGCGCACCCCCTCCTGGTCGGCCATGGTCTTGATGAGCGACACGCGCGCGATGGCGTCGGAGTGCACCAGCGCGGCGCGGCTCAGGTTGACCAGCGATGCAATCTGCTGCGCGGTCTGCAGCGTGCGCGGTTCAAACTCCAGCGCGCGCAGGGTTTGCAGCCACGCCAGGATGCTGCCCACCAGCAGCAGGGCCAGCAGAAAAAACGTGCGCCAGAAAAGGTTCAGACCGACGCGCGCACGCTGTTCCCGCGCCCGCCGAATGGCCTCCAGCGGGGCAGGGCTGGTGGCGTCGGAGGGGGCGGTGACAGACTTGCGGGACGAGGATCTCGGCTTGCCCTCAGTGTTGGCCATGAACTATCAGCTCGTTCCGTCCGGCACAAACACGTAGCCCACGCCCCAGACGGTCTGGATGTAGCGGGGCGCAGCGGCGTCCACTTCCACCAGCTTGCGCAGGCGAGAGACCTGCACGTCCAGGCTGCGGTCGAAGGGCTCGAACTCGCGGCCGCGGGCCAGCAGAGCCAGCTTTTCGCGCGACAGGGGCTGGCGCGGGTGGCGCACCAGGGCCTTGAGCATGGCGAATTCGCCGGTGGTCAAAGGCAGTTCTTCGCCATTGCGCTGCAGTGCGCGCGTGCCCAGGTCGAAGGTGAAGGGGCCAAAGGTGACGACTTCGTTGTCGCCCGAGGGGGCGCCTGGGGCTTCCTGGGCGGGGCGGCGGCGCAGCACGGCGTGGATGCGGGCGAGCAGCTCGCGCGGGTTGAAGGGCTTGCCCAGGTAATCGTCGGCGCCCACTTCCAAGCCCACGATGCGGTCCACGTCCTCGCCTTTGGCAGTGAGCATGATGATGGGGGTGCGGTCGTTGGCGGCACGCAGGCGGCGGCAGATCGACAAACCGTCTTCGCCGGGCATCATCAGGTCCAGCACGATGATGTCCACTGTCTCGCGCAGCAGCAGGCGGTTGAGGGCCTTGCCGTCTTCGGCAACCATGACTTCAAAACCCTCTTGGGTGAGGTAGCGGCGCAGCAGGTCGCGGATGCGGGCGTCGTCGTCCACTACCAGAACTTTGTCGGTGCGATTGGGTGTTGTGGCCATGTTGATCTCAAGTCCAATTTGTAACAGAGCCAATTCTGACCAGTTGGAACGCCGAAGTTCGGGTTTGGAGGCCGGGTTTGACCAACTGTTACAAGTTTTGCCCAGCTTCGCACCTCGTGCGACATGGCTTTGTCAAGGGTGTCGCGCACTGCGGTTAAGGTGGTGTCCCGCACCCCTGGCAACCGGGGCGTGCACCAATGACAAGGACCGTGTGATGATGAAAAAAACTACCAAATTGATAGCTGCCAGTGCACTGATCGCCTGCGCAAGCGCCGCTTTTGCCCAAAATACACCGGCCCCTGAGCTGCGCAACGTGGTGCAGCTTTCGGCCACGGGCACGGTGGAGGTGCAGCAAGACCTGCTGGTGCTTAACCTTGCCACCAGTAAAGAGGCCGCCGATGCCGCTACCGTGCAAACCCAACTCAAGCAGGCGCTGGATGCTGCACTGACCGAGGCCAAGCGCAATGCGCAGCCCGGACAGCTGGACGTGCGCACCGGTCCGTTCGGGCTGTACCCGCGCTACGGCAAGGACGGCAAGATCAACGGCTGGCAGGGCCGGGCGGAACTGGTGCTGGAGGGCCGTGACTTCGCGCGCATCACGGCCACCGCCGGCAAGATTCAGACCTTGGCGATCAGCCAGGTGGCGTTTGGCCTGTCGCGCGAGGCCCGCGCCAAGGTGGAGTCCGAGGCCCAGACCCAGGCCATCGAGCAATTCAAGGCCCGTGCGGCCGAACTGGCCAAGGGCTTTGGATTTGCGAACTACAGCTTGCGCGAAGTGGCGGTGAACAGCAATGAAATGTCGCCCGGCCCCCGGCCCCGCATGATGGCCGCCGAGGCCAAGGCGGCGTCGTTCTCGGACTCAGCCGTGCCGGTGGAAGCGGGCAAGGCCCAGGTCACGGTGAACGTGTCGGGCTCGGTGCAGATGCGCTGAGGTCTCTGAGCACCCTGAGTCGCTGGGTGTGCCCTGTTTGAAATAAAAACGGCTGCAAGCGCTAGTGCAATAAGCGCTGGCAGCTATCAAAAGCAGAGCGATTGCTCAGCGCCGGCTTACTGAGCAGCCCAGCCGCCGTCCATGTTCCACGCCACGCCACGCACGTTGTTGGCGGCGGGGGAGCAGAAGAACACAGCCAGCTCGCCCAACTCCTCGGGCGTGGTGAACTGCATCGAAGGCTCCTTCTCGCCCAGCAGCAGCTTCTTGGCTTCTTCATTGGAGATGCCGTGTTCGGCGGCCTTGGCGTCCACCTGCTTTTGCACCAGTGGCGTCAGCACCCAGCCGGGGCAGATGGCGTTGCAGGTCACGCCGGTGGTGGCGTTCTCCAGCGCAGTGACCTTGGTCAGGCCCACGATGCCGTGCTTGGCGGCCACATAGGCGGACTTCTGGGCCGATCCCACCAGGCCGTGCACCGACGCCACGTTGATGATGCGGCCCCAGTTGGCGCTCTTCATCGCGGGCAGGGCCAGGCGCGAGGTGTGGAAGGCACTGGTCAGGTTGATGGCGATGATGGAGTCCCAGCGTTCGACGGGAAAGTTCTCCACATTGGCCACGTGCTGGATGCCTGCGTTGTTGATCAGGATGTCCACGCGGCCAAACTGGCTGGCGCTGTACTTCATCATGTCTTCGATGTCGGCCACACGGCTCATATCGGCGCCGTGGTAAGCCACCTGGGCGCCCGCAGCCTCGCCAGCTGCCAGCACCTCGGCGCGGGGGCCATCCACATCGCCAAAGCCGTTGAGCACGATGTTGGCACCCTGGCGCGCCAGGGCCTTGGCGATGCCAAGACCAATGCCGCTGGTGGAGCCGGTGACGAGGGCAGTTTTGCCTTTCAGCATGGGAGTCTCTCCGAATGAATTACGATGCGACGACAAGAAAAAGTCGGCACTCAGGGGCAAGCGATGGGTGCCAACGACCACAGCATTATCGAGCGCTGCCCCCGGATTTCGCACCCATGATTGAACCTACGCTGAACTACGTACTGTGCCCAGGCCCCGCGGCCTCGCCGGAGACTCCAGACCGCGCACCCGCTCCCGCACAGCAGCACCGCATGGCGTATTGGGAGTGGAACGCCACCGGCAACCCGGCGCACCCGCACGTCATCGTCTGCGTGCACGGCCTGTCCCGCCAGGGGCGCGATTTTGATACCTTGGCCCGCGTGCTGAGCCAGCATGCACGGGTGATCTGCCCCGACGTGGTGGGCCGGGGACGCAGTGACTGGCTGGCCGACCCCATGGGCTACCAGATTCCCCAATATGCGGCGGACATGCTGGCATTGCTGGCGCAGTTGCACCAGCAAGCCCCCATCACCACGCTGGACTGGGTGGGCACGAGCATGGGTGGACTCATCGGCATGGGCATCACCGGCCAGCCCGGCCTGCCCTTGCCGGTGCCTGTGCGCCGGCTGGTGTTGAACGATGTGGGGCCTGTCATCCAGTGGCAGGCGCTGCAGCGCATCGGGCAGTATCTGGGGCAGCCCGCGCGGTTTGCATCGCTGCAGCAGGCGGCCGATGCAATGTGGGCCATCTCCACCAGCTTTGGCCCCCACACGCCCGTCCAGTGGCTGGACCTGTCGCGCGCCATGGTGCGCGAGCTGCCGCAGTCCGCCGGAGGCGGCCTCGCGCTGCACTATGACCCTGCGATTGCGGTGCCGTTCAAGACGTTGACGCAGGAGGCTGCGGCGGCGGGCGAGGCGGCGCTGTGGCAGCTGTATGACCACATCACGGCCCAGACGTTGCTGTTGCGCGGTGCGCAGTCCGACCTGCTCTCGCGCGATACGGCGCAGGCCATGGCGCAGCGCGGGCCCCGGGCCCGCGTGGTGGAGTTCGACGGTGTGGGCCACGCGCCCACGCTGGTGGCGGAAGACCAGGTCGCCGCAGTCGCGAGTTTCCTGCTGGCGGCAGAAGGTGCTGTGGCCGGATGAAAACCAACCCTCCTGCACCAGCGTCTCTCACCCCCCAGGCCGACGCTGTCCCCCAGCTCATCGCCGCCACGGCGCACACCCTGCCGGAGCAGGTGAACGCACTGGCCCGCGCGCGCGCTTTTGCCGAACCCCTGATGGCGGGCGAAACGCTCGACTCCGGCGAGAACACCCTGGCCCATGCCGATGCCGTGGCCGCCATCCTCAAGGGCATTGGCGGTTCCGAAGCCATGCAGGCGGCCAGCTATCTGGTACACGCCTGCATCCATCTGAACAAACCCGAGGAGGTGATCGCCAAGGCCTTTGGCGCCAACTTCGCGGCGCTGGCGGTGGAGACCACCAAGCTGATGCGCGTGCAGCAGCAGGCCCGCGCGGCTGCACCGCTGGACGACCCGGCCGTGCAGACGGAGAACGTGCGCAAGATGCTGCTGGCGTTCTCGCGCGACCTGCGGGTGGTGATGCTGCGGCTGGCCTCGCGCTTGCAGACGCTCCGTTTTCATGCGGCCAGCAAGCGCCCCGTGTCGCCCAGTCTGGCGCGCGAGTCGCTGCAGGTGTTTGCGCCGCTGGCGAACCGCCTGGGTATCTGGCAGGTGAAGTGGGAGCTGGAGGACCTGTCCTTCCGCTTCCTGGAGCCCGACACCTACAAGGAAGTGGCCCGCCTGCTCGACGAAAAGCGCGGCGAGCGCGAGGTCTACATGGAGCAGCTGCGCGCGCGGCTCGAATCCGACCTGCGTGCGCGCAGCATCAGCGCCACCGTGGCGGGCCGCCCCAAGCACATCTACAGCATCGTCAAGAAGATGCGTGGCAAGTCGCTCAACTTCGACCAGGTGTTCGACATCCGCGCGCTGCGTGTGGTGGTGCCCACGGTGAAGGACTGCTACGCCGCCCTGAGCTGGGTGCACGAGCAGTTCAAGCCCATCGTGGAGGAGTTTGACGACTACATCGCCAAGCCCAAACCCAACGGCTACCAGTCCCTGCACACCATCGTGCGGGACGACAACGGCAAGCCCATCGAGATCCAGATCCGCACCCAGGCCATGCACGAACACGCCGAGCATGGCGTGGCCGCGCACTGGGCCTATAAGGAGGCCGGGGCCAAAGGTTATGCGGGTGTGTCTGCAACGGGCGAGTACGACGCCAAGATTGCCGTGCTGCGCCAGCTGCTGGCGTGGGAGCGGGACCTGGCGGGCGCGTTGCCCAACCGGGGCTTGTTCGAGGACCGCATCTACGTGTTGACCCCCGATGCCGCCGTGGTGGAGCTGCCCCAGGGCGCCACCCCGGTGGACTTTGCCTACTCCGTCCACACCAGCCTGGGCCACCGCTGCCGGGGCGCCAAGGTCGATGGTGTGATGGTGCCGCTCAATACCCCGTTGCAAAACGGGCAGACCGTCGAAATCTCCACGGTCAAGGAAGGGCGCCCCTCGCGCGACTGGCTCAATGCCGAGCTGGGCTATCTCACCAGCAACCGCGCCAAGGCCAAGGTGCGTGCCTGGTTCAACGCACAGGCCACGCACGAGACAGTGGCCCGGGGCCGCGAGGCGGTCGAAAAGCTGTTGCAGCGCGAGGGCAAGACCGCCATCAAGCTCGACGATCTGGCGGTGCAACTGGGCTTCAAGTCGGCCGACGCGCTGTTTGAGGTGGTGGGCAAGGACGAGTTTTCGCTGCGCAACATTGAAACCGTGCTGCGCCCGCCCGAGCCCGTGCTGCAGCCCGACGACTATCTGCTGCTCAAGAAAACACGCACCAACGACTCGGCCCCCAAGGGCGGTGTGCTGGTGGTGGGCATCGACTCGCTGATGACGCAGCTGGCCAAGTGCTGCAAGCCCGCACCGCCGGACACTATCCGTGGGTTTGTCACGCGCGGCAAAGGGGTGAGCGTGCACCGTGCCGACTGCAGCAACTTCCGCGAGATGGCGGCACGCAATGCCGAGCGTGTGATCGAAGTGGAGTGGGGCGTGCCCAAGCCATCGGCATCCACGGCGGTGTACCCGGTGGACGTCGCGGTGGAGGCCGCCGACCGCCAGGGCCTGCTGCGCGACATCTCGGAAGTGTTTGCCCGCGAAAAAACCAATGTGATCGGTGTGCAGACCCAGTCCGTCAAAGGCACGGCGTGGATGACGTTCACGGTAGAAGTGTCCGACTCAGGCCGCCTGAACAAGGTGCTCGGCATCGTGGCTGGGGTGCAGGGCGTTCGTTCTGCCCGCCGTCGTTGAGGCGAGACGCGCGCGGGCCTTGCCTGTGAGCCCGCTTCGCGCGCGTTGTGTGATTTGTAGCGCGTCGTGCCCGAGGGGCAGATTTTTATGGCTATAATCGTGGTCTTGATAACGACAGGCGCGTAGCTCAGCTGGTTAGAGCACCACCTTGACATGGTGGGGGTCGTTGGTTCGAGTCCAATCGCGCCTACCAAGTTTTTCTGAAAGACACCAGCTTTCAGTGAAAAGAACTTGGCAACAACACCGCAAGCGGTGTTCATGCAGCAAGCCACCGTAAGGTGGCTTTTTTGTTTTTGCTTCATTCTTTCGCTTCACGCGCTGTTGCCGGGCTGTGGTGTGTGGTGCAGGAAGCGCCACGACACACAGCGCAGGACCTATCAGTCACACGCGCGACACTCGGTTGTCCTGCGTCCTCAGGGTATTCCTTTGCCGCAGCGGCGCAGCAGTCTCCCTAGAATGTGCTGCACTGCAATACATGGGTTTTGAGCCCGAGGAGTTCGTTGTGTCCGAACCGAAAACCGCTGCGTCCAAATCGACCCAGCGCGTCATCAAGAAGTACCCCAACCGCCGTCTGTACGACACAGACACCTCCACCTACATCACCCTGGCCGAGGTGCGCCAGCTGGTGATGGACCACCAGAACGTGGTGGTGCGCGACGCCAAGACGGGCGAAGACCTCACACGCAGCATCCTGCTGCAGATCATTTTGGAAGAGGAGGCGGGCGGCGCCCCGATGTTCACCGAGGCGGTGCTGGCCAACATCATCCGCTTCTACGGCCATGCCATGCAGGGGTTCATGGGTGCGTATCTGGAGAAGAACGTCCAGGCCTTTACCGATGTGCAGGCCAAGCTGGCTGAGCAGTCGCAAAGCGTGACGCCCGAGATGTGGTCGCAATTCATGAGCCTGCAGTCGCCCATGCTCAAGGGCATGATGGGCAACTATGTCGAGCAGTCGCAGACCATGCTGGCCCAGATGCAGGAGCAGATGCAAAAGCAGACGGAGCAGATGCTGGGTGCATTTGGACTGAAAAGATAGCCCCCGAGGCGCCTGCGGCGCCTTGCCCCCGGGCGGCGCCGCTAGAGCGGTGGTGCTGCCTTTGAATGGTGGCTGCGGGCTGGTGCAGCACCGGTTGCGCAGGTTGCGGCAGGTGGCAAACCTTGCGATGAATCGGCAATCCTGACCGCTCAACGCCGGAACTGGGACAATACGGGGATATGAGCGAAGCAATTGCCCCCACCAAAACACCCAAAGTCGGATTCGTCAGCCTGGGATGCCCCAAGGCGCTGACCGATTCCGAGCTGATCCTCACGCAGCTGAGCGCCGAGGGTTACGAAACCTCCAAGACCTTCCAGGGCGCAGACCTGGTCATCGTCAACACCTGCGGCTTCATTGACGATGCCGTGAAAGAAAGCCTGGACACCATTGGCGAAGCGCTGGCCGAGAACGGCAAGGTCATCGTCACCGGCTGCCTGGGCGCCCGCACGGGTGACGATGGCGGCAACATGGTGCGCCAGATGCACCCCAGCGTGCTGGCCGTGACCGGGCCGCATGCCACGCAAGAGGTGATGGATGCGGTCCACCTGAACCTGCCCAAGCCCCACGACCCGTTCGTGGACCTGGTGCCCGGCAGCTTCGGCATCGCGGGCATCAAGCTCACGCCCAAGCACTACGCTTACCTCAAGATCAGCGAAGGCTGCAACCACCGTTGTACCTTCTGCATCATCCCGTCCATGCGCGGCGATCTGGTGTCGCGCCCCATTGGCGACGTGCTGAGCGAGGCCAAGGCCTTGTTTGAAGGTGGTGTGAAAGAGCTGCTGGTGATCAGTCAGGACACCTCGGCCTATGGCGTGGACGTGAAGTACCGGACGGGCTTCTGGGACGGCAAGCCCGTCAAGACCCGCATGCTGGAGCTGGTGCAGACGCTGGGTGAGATTGCCGAGCCCTATGGTGCCTGGGTGCGCCTGCACTACGTGTACCCGTACCCCAGCGTGGACGAGGTGATCCCACTCATGGCCACGGGCAAGGTGCTGCCGTACCTGGACGTGCCTTTCCAGCACAGCCACCCTGATGTCCTGAAGCGCATGAAGCGCCCCGCCAGCGGCGAGCGCAACCTGGAGCGCATCCTGCGCTGGCGCGAAGCCTGCCCCGAGCTGGTCATCCGCAGCACCTTCATTGCGGGCTTTCCGGGCGAGACGGAAGAAGAGTTCCAGCACCTGCTCGACTTCGTGCGCGAGGCGCAGATTGACCGTGCGGGCTGCTTTGCCTACAGCGATGTGAATGGCGCTGCGGCCAACGAGCTGCCCGGCATGCTGCCGATGGAAGTGCGCGAAGAGCGCCGTGCCCGCTTCATGGCGGTGGCGGAAGAGGTCTCGATCGCCAGACTGCAGCGCCGGGTGGGTGCCACCATGCAGGTGCTGGTGGACCATGCCCCTGCCCTGGGCCGCAAAGGGGGTGTGGGCCGCACTTATGCGGATGCGCCCGAGATCGACGGCACCGTGCAGCTGCTGCCGCCCGAGAAGATCAGCAAGCAGCTCAAGGTGGGGGAGTTCACCAAGGCACGTATCGTGGGCGTGCAGGGACACGACCTGGTGGCGCAACCTATCTGATTGCTATTTAATTCATAGCGTTAGACCCTTGCAGCACTAGCGCATTGGCTCTGAATCATAAAAAAAGGCTTCCCGAGGGAAGCCTTTTTCTTTGGGGGATCTCCTGGGAGGGAGAGGGGGCAGCGAGCCCTTGCCGCCCTTAGACGCGCTTGCGGTATTCGCCAGTGCGGGTGTCGATTTCGATCTTGTCGCCTTGGCTGACGAACAGGGGCACGGGCACTTCGAAGCCGGTGGCGATCTTGGCAGGCTTCATGACCTTGCCGGAGGTGTCGCCCTTGACGGCGGGTTCCGTCCAGGTGATTTCGCGCTCGACGCTGGTGGGCAGTTCGACCGAGATGGCCTTGCCGTCATAGAACACCACTTCCACCGTCATTCCGTCTTCCAGGTAGTTCAGCGAGTCGCCCATGTTTTCGGCTTCCACTTCGTACTGGTTGTACTCGGTGTCCATGCACACGTACATGGGGTCGGCAAAGTAGGAGTAGGTGCACTCCTTCTTGTCCAGGATCACGTTGTCGATCTTGTCGTCGGCCTTGAACACGACTTCGGTGCCGAAGTTGCCGATCAGGCTCTTGAGCTTCATGCGCACGGTGGCTGCACCGCGGCCGCCGCGGGCGTATTCGGTCTTCAGGACCACCATGGGGTCCTTGCCGTGCATGATGACGTTGCCGGCGCGGATTTCTTGAGCGATTTTCATAGCAAGTTGCTTGGGTTGGGGCCGCTCAACGCGCGGGCTGGCAAACCATCTGGTTTGCGCGCCGGTGCATGTTCTGCGGCGAAAGTGCGCGGGGAGCAGGCACTGACATGCCGCACCTGATTTGCGCAAAGCCTCGGATTTTACCGTTTTTCGGCGACAAAGCCCAAAAGTTGTGCGACGAGGTTGTCCTGCGTCAGCAGGCGCGCACGGGCAGCCTGGGTGCAGGCGGTCCACTCTGCCAGCGTGTTGTCGTCCGGCCATTGCAGCGGCGCGCCGTCCAGCCCGTTCCAGGTGGCGTGGAACTGCCGCAGTGACGCAGGCGCCTGCAGCCAGTCCAGAAAGGCCCAGAGCTTGTCGTGGTGGGCGTTGTCGTGCTGCGGGTAGATCTGCCAGACAAAGGCTTGACCCGCCCACAGCGCACGCACCAGCGAGTCCTCGCCCCGCACCGCATTGAAGTCGCAGGCCCACAGCATCTCATCAAACGCTGGCTGGGGGCGGTGGGGAAGGTAGGACAAGGACAGCAGTCCCCGCTGGTCATGCGCTTGCGGACCTCCTTGGTTCCCGGAGGGCTCGGCCAGTGTCGCCCGCACAGCAGCAGCCGGGCGGCCAGGCGTGACCAGCAGCTCGGTGGGTTGTCGCGCACACTGTTGCAGCAGGTGGGCCAGCGCCGGGGGCTCGTAGCAGAACAGCGACACCCAGCGGCTGCCCGTTATATCTTCGCCCCTGCCAAACATGGCCCGGTGCTCCGTGCGCCAGGCGCTGCGGTCAAAAGCCGCGCGCCGCGCCATCAGATGGGGCTCGCGCAGGAGGCCGCCGGTGCCGGTGGTGAAGCCGGGGTAGAAAAACCAGCGCGTCCACCCCGATGCCGGGCCGGACAGGATGGGGGACGGCAGGCGGTGGGTGCGTGCGACGTAGGCCTCTGCAGACAGGTATTCCAGGTTGATCCAGACAGGTTTGGAGCGATTTTGGCTAGAAGCGCTAGTGGAATATGCGCTATACGCTATGAATTCAGGAGCAATATCGCAGCCGAAGGCCTCCACCATCACATCGGGTGGCGGCTCGTTGGGCCCCGGCGGCGGCGCGCCCCAGGGCCTCACCTCCACCCCGGCGCAGCCCCCAGGGGCCATCCATTGCAGCGCCGAGGCGTCGTCCACCCACAGGCGCACGCGGTGGCCCAGTGCGGCCAGCTGCGCCACCAGACGCCAGCACACGCCAATGTCGCCAAAGTTGTCGATCACGCGGCAGAACACATCCCACTGCAGGGGCTGGCGGTCGGGGGTCATGGTGTAGAGGGCTGCGTGCGCAAGTGGTCCACCAGCAGCCGGGCCACGGTGGAGAGGGATTCTTCCGACCGCACGCACAGCGACAGGCGGCGGTGGGCCCAGGGCTCGTTCAGGGTGACGGTGCGGATCTGCAGCGCGCCCTGGTACAGCCGCGCACTGCCGCGCGGCATCACGCCCACACCCAGCCCGGCGTTGACCATGAGGCACAGCGCGTCGTAGCTGGTGACCTGCATGCGCAGTCGAAGCGGAAGGCCTGCCTCGGCGGATGCGCGGGTGAGCTGGTTGTTGATGGCGCTGTTGGGGTGCGCGCCCACAAAGTCATAGGGCAGGGCGTCTGCCAGCCGCACGGACTTGCGCCGCGCCAGCGCATGGCCGGTGGGTACCACCAGCACCAGCTCGTCGGTGCGGTAGGGCAGCAGCGTCACCCGCTCGCCGTAGTGGCCTTCGTTCAGGATGCCCACGTCGGCCGCGTTCTCGGCCACGGAATGCGCAATCGCGCTGCTGATCTGCTCCTGCAGCCGCACATCCACCTGCGGGTGTTGTGCCAGAAAGCTCTGCAGTTCCTCCGGCAAAAACTGCGTGATGGCCGAGATGTTGGCCACCACGCGCACGTGGCCGCGCACTCCGGTGCCATATTCGCGCATCTGGGTGGCGATGCCGTCCAGGTCATTCAGTACGCCGCGCGCCAGGTTCAGCAGGGCAAATGCGGCGGCCGTGGGCTCGGTGCCCTTGTTGCTGCGGGTGAACAGGGCCACGTGCAACGCGTCTTCCAGGTCGGCCAGGCGGCGGCTCACGGCCGAGGCGGCCAGGTGCTCGCGCGCGGCGGCGGCAGCGATGGTGCTTTCTTCCATCACGGCCACAAACAGGCGCAGGGAGACGGGATCAAGTTTCATGGGGGCCTGATGGTAACAAGCTGCCATGCCGGTTTGCGATGGCATCTTGTTGCTTGAGCGATTTACGGCCCCGCACACCCTGCGCATCATTCGCCCCGAGCCGCCCCGGCGTGGGGCTGGCCGCAGGAGATAACCCCACCCATGGATTCCATTGCTTCCCCCGCCGCGTTGCAAGGCGTGCGCGTCATCGAAATGGGCCAGCTCATTGCCGGGCCTTTCTGCGGCAAGACGCTGGGCGAGTTTGGCGCCGATGTGATCAAGATCGAGGCGCCCGAGACCGGCGACCCGCTGCGCAACTGGCGCCTCATCAAGGAAGGCACTTCTGTCTGGTGGCAGGTGCAGTCGCGCAACAAGCGCTCGGTGGCGCTGGACCTGCGGCAAAAGGAGGGGCAGGACATCGCTCGCCAGCTGATTGCAGAAGCCGATGTGCTGGTCGAGAACTTCCGCCCCGGCACGCTGGAAGGCTGGGGCATGTCGCCCGAGGAACTGCACCAACTCAACCCTGGCCTCGTGATGCTGCGCATCTCTGGCTACGGCCAGACGGGGCCATACCGCGACCTGCCAGGCTTTGGCGCCATCGGCGAAGCCATGGGCGGCCTGCGCCACCTGACGGGCGAGCCCGGCCGCGTGCCGGTGCGCGTCGGTGTCTCGATTGGTGACACGCTGGCGGCGCTGCACGGCACCATCGGCGTGCTCACGGCGCTGTACCACCGCAAGGTCAACGGCGGCCAGGGCCAGGTGATTGACGTGGCGCTGCACGAGGCGGTGTTCAACGTGATGGAAAGCCTGATCCCCGAATACAGCGCCTTCGGCGCCGTGCGCGAGGCCGCAGGCAGCGCGCTGCCGGGCATTGCACCGAGCAACGCCTACCCCTGCCAGGACGGCTGGGTGCTGGTGGCGGGCAATGGCGACAGCATCTTCAAGCGGCTGATGGATGCGATTGGCAGGCCCGACCTGGGCACTGCGCCGGACCTCGCCAACAACACCGGCCGCGTGGCCCGGGTGGAAGAGATCGACGCTGCGATTGGCGCCTGGAGCGCGCAGCGCACTGTGCAGCAGGTGCTGGATGCATTGGGCGCTGCCCGCGTGCCAGCGGGCAAGGTCTACACCGCCAAAGACATTGCCGAAGACCCGCACTACCGCGCCCGCGACATGCTGCTGACGCAACAGACGCGCGACGGCTACAGCGTAGAAGTGCCCGGCATCGTGCCCAAGCTCTCGGCCACGCCAGGCACCATCCGCAGCAGCGCGCCGCACCTGGGCGACGACACCGATGCGGTGCTGGCCGAGGCAGGGCTCACGGCCGAACAGATTGCGCTGCTGCGCAGCAAGGGGGTGATTCAATGAGTGCATCCAACATGGTGTGGCAGGGCGCAGGCCGCCGCATCCACATGCAGGAAGTCGGCTTGCGCGACGGCCTGCAGATGGAAAAGGCCTTTGTGCCCACGGCCGACAAGATCGCGCTGTGCAATGCGCTGTCGGCGGCGGGCCTGTCCAAGATTGAGGTGACCTCGTTCACCTCGCCCACGGCCATCCCTGCGCTCAAAGACGCCGAGATCGTGATGCGCGAGATCACGCGAAGCCCGGGCACCGTCTATACCGCGCTGGTGCCCAATCTGCGCGGCGCCGAGCGCGCCATCGAGTCGCGCACGGACGAGCTGAACCTGGTGATGTCGGTCAGCGCCACCCACAATCTGGCCAACCTGCGCATGACGCAGGAACAGTCGTTCGCGGCGCTGGCGCAGGTGGTGGCCCTGGCGCAGGGCGCCAACGTGGCGGTGAATGTGTCTCTGTCCTGCGTGTTCGGCTGCCCCATGGAGGGCGATGTGGCCCAGGCCGATGTGTTCGGCTGGGTGCAGCGCTTTGTGGACTTGGGTGTGCGTGGCATCACGCTGTGCGATACCACGGGCATGGCCTACCCCACGCAGGTGCACCAGCTCACGGCGGCCGCCCGCGCGCGCTGGCCGGGGGTGGAGTTCACCCTGCATTTCCACAACACGCGCGGCATGGGGCTAGCCAATGTGCTGGCCGCCATCGACGCCGGGGCTGACCGTTTCGATGCCTCGCTGGGCGGCCTGGGCGGCTGCCCCTATGCACCCGGTGCCAGCGGCAATGTGTGCAGTGAGGAGATCGTGCATGCGCTGGCGCTGATGCGCTATGACACGGGGGTGGACTTGGCACAACTGGTGGCGGCGGCGCAGCGACTGCCTGCGTTGATCGGCCACGATATTCCCAGCCAGATCGCCAAGGCGGGCCCGCGCCTGGCGCTGCACCCGGTGCCTGCCGATTTCGAGGCGATCCGCGAAAGGGCGCTGGCCCGCTGAATGCGGGCGAGCCTGCATTCACCCATAACACCAGGAGACAAAAGCCATGACATTTCAAACGACGCTGTCCCGCCGCATCTTTACCGCCGCCGTGCTGTGCTCCGCTGCTTTGGCTGCGGGCGCGCAGGACAAATACCCCTCCAAGCCCATCACCGTGGTGGTACCCCAGGCTGCGGGTGGCGCCAACGACGCCATTGCGCGCGTGGTGGCGCAAAAACTCAGCGAGCAGCTGGGCCAAGGCGTGATCGTGGACAACCGCCCTGGTGCGGGCGGCACGCTGGCCACAGGCGCCACGGCCCGCGCGCGCAATGATGGCTACACCCTGCTGCTGACAGCCGACAGCGCCCATGTGATCGGCCCTGCGCTGTACAAGAACCCGGGGTTCGATCCGGTGAAGGACTTCGCACCCGTGGCGCCTGTGGCCACGGCGGGCTATGTGCTGGTGGCGCATCCATCCTTCCCGGCCAACACCGTGGCCGAAATGGTGGCTTTGGCCAAGGCCAACCCCGGCAAATATGCGATTGCCTCGGCGGGCAACGGCACGCTGAACCACCTGATTGGCGAGATGCTGCAAAAGGCGGCGGGCATCCAGCTGCAGCACATTCCGTACAAGGGTTCGGCTGCAGCCGCCACCGACGTGGTGGGCGGGCAAGTGCCGCTGTCGGTGCAAAGCCTGCCGTCAGCCATTGCGTTCATCAAGGCAGGCAAGCTCAAGGTGCTGGGTGTGGTCAATGAAAAGCGCGTGGCCGCGCTGCCCGATGCGCCCACCATCGGCGAGACGATCAAGGGCTTTGGCCAGGCACCCTGGTATGCGCTGTTTGCCCCGGCCGGCACGCCCGCGCCCATCGTGGCGCAGTTGCAGGCCGAGGTGGCCCGTGCGCTGGAGCACAAGGACGTGGTGGACAAGCTGGCCACCGTGGGCTGCGAGCCCTTCAAGGGTACGGCGGCGCAGCTGGCGGCGCTGGTGCAGTCCGACCTGCCCAAGTGGAGCCGCGTGGTCAAGGACACGGGCGCCACGGTCGATTGACCAGGCGCTTTCTCAGTGCCTTCCTGCTTCTCGCAACTCAGATTTTTTGACAACAACGACAACGACGGAGACATCCCTTTCATGAAAACCACCCGCAAGCAGTTCACCACCCTCGCCCTGGCCGCACTGGCCACCGGCTTCATCGGCCACGCAGCGGCGCAGGGCGCCTACCCGTCCAAAAACGTGACCCTGGTGGTGCCCACCGCCGCAGGCGGCACCACCGACCTGTCGGCCCGCATGCTGGCGCAAGCCCTGGCGCCGGTGCTGGGCCAGTCGGTCATCGTGGACAACAAGGGCGGGGGCAACGGCAACATTGCTGCCAGCGCCGTCAAGCGGGCCGAGGCCGATGGCTACACGCTGCTGATGCAGTACTCGGGCTACCACGTCATCTCGCCCCACATCACCAAACAAAAGCAGTGGGAGCAGGGTGACTTCCAACCCGTGGCTAACGTCATCTCGGCCCCGCAGATCATCGTGGTGCGTGCCGACCTGCCGGTGAAAACGCTGCCCGAGCTGATCGCCTACGCCAAAGCCAACCCTGGCAAGCTCAACTACGCCTCGTCGGGCAACGGCTCGCTGCAGCACGTGACCGGTGCCATGCTGGAGCAGCAGGGCGCCATCAAGATGGTCCATGTGCCCTACAAGGGCACGGGCCCCGCGCTGCAGGACCTGCTGGGCGGCCAGGTGGACCTGACCTTTGGCACTGCACCGCCGTTCATGCCCCACATCGCCAGCGGCAAGCTGCGCGTGCTGGCCGTGACGGGCAAGCAGCGCCTGCCCAGTCTGCCTGATGTGCCCACCACAGCCGAGGCGGGCTACCCCAAGGTCGATGCCACCTCGTGGTTTGCGGTGTTTGCCCCCGCCGCCGTGCCCAAGGCCGTGGTGGACAAGCTCACGGCCGACATCCGCACCGTGGTGCAGAACCCGGCCTTCCAGCAAAAGGCGCAGGAGCAGGGCGCCACGGCCGACTACCAGACCCCGGCGCAGCTGGGTGACAAGGTGAAGGCCGATCTGGCTAACTGGGCGCAGGTGGTGAAGACCTCGAAGATCGAGGCGGAGTGACCGGGGTACGGTGCTTTTTTGATCAAAATGGCTGCAAGCGCTGGTTGAATATGCGCTGGTAGCTATTTTTTTGATAGTGAACCGGCAGGCTGCGCACGGGGCCACAATACGCGCCATGTCTGATGTGCATTCCGAAGAACTCCTGGCGCAGGTGGCTGCGCTGCCCGCGCTGCCGGGTGTGTACCGCTATTTCGACGCGCAGGATGCGCTGCTGTATGTGGGCAAGGCGCTCAACCTCAAGCGCCGGGTGTCCAGCTACTTCCAGAAGAACCATGGCGGCACCCGCATCGGCCACATGGTCAGCAAGATCGTGCGCATGGAGACCACGGTGGTGCGCTCCGAGGCCGAGGCGCTGCTGCTGGAAAACAACCTCATCAAGACGCTGAACCCCAAGTTCAACATCCTGTTTCGAGACGACAAGAGCTACCCCTATCTCAAGATCACCGGCACACCGGGCGCCCACACGCGGAGCGATGCGCCGGGCCAGGTGTTTCCGCGCATGGCCTACTACCGGGGTGCGGTGGACAAGAAGCACCGCTACTTTGGCCCGTACCCCAGCGCCTGGGCGGTGAAGGAAACCATTCAGCTGCTGCAAAAGGTGTTCCGGCTGCGCACCTGCGAAGACACGGTGTTTGCCAACCGCACACGGCCCTGCCTGCTGTACCAGATCAAGCGCTGCACCGGGCCCTGCGTGGACTTGATCTCGCCCGAGGCCTATGCGGCTGACGTGCAGCACGCGGAGGCGCTGCTGCGCGGCGAAACGCAGGAGCTGCTGCAGGCGCTGGAGGCGCGGATGATGGCGCATTCGGACAAGCTGGAGTTTGAGCAGGCTGCCGAGGTGCGCAACCAGATCCAGGCGCTGTCGCGCGTGCTTCACCAGCAGTCCATCGAGACGGTGGATGACAAGGATGTGGACATCCTGGCGGTGCGCGTGCAAGGTGGACGCGCCTGCGTGAACCTGGCCATGGTGCGCGGTGGCCGCCACCTGGGCGACCGGCCGTACTTTCCAGTGCACGTCGAGGACGCTGCGGCGGTATTTGAAGAAGAGGGCGGGGACGGTGCGGATGAAACGGTGGCTACCCCGTCTCGTCCGGTTCGCCCCGTGGAGGCCCTGGTGCTGGAGGCCTTCATTGCCCAGCACTACATCGGTGTGCCCGTGCCACCGCTGCTGGTGACCAGTGTGCCGGTGGACAAGGCCTTGCTGGACGCGCTGACCGAACAAAGTGGCTTGCGCGTGAACGCTATCCACCAGCCACGCGAACAGCGCCGCGCGTGGCTGGACATGGCGCAGAAAAACGCCGATCTGCAACTGGCCCGTCTGCTGGCCGAGGAGGGCTCGCAGCAGGCCCGCACCCGCGCGCTGGCCGAGGCGCTGGACCTGCCGCCCGAAGACCTGGACCAGCTCACCATCGAGTGTTTCGACATCTCGCACACGGCGGGTGAATCCACCCAGGCGTCGTGTGTGGTGTTTCACCACCACAAGATGCAGAGCAGCGAATACCGCCGCTACAAGATCGAAGGCATCACCGGCGGCGACGACTATGCCGCCATGCGCCAGGTGCTCACGCGCCGCTACAGCAAGGTGGTGGAGGCGCAGCGCGAGGAGGGCGGCATCGACTATGCGCAATCGCCCGAGGCGCAAGCCGCAGCCCGGCCCAAAGGCCAGGCGCGTTTGCCGGACCTGGTGCTCATCGACGGCGGCAAGGGCCAGGTGGGCGTGGCGCGTGAGGTGTTCACGGCACTGGGGCTGGACCTGACCCGCATCGTGGGGGTCGAGAAGGGCGAGGGCCGCAAGGTGGGCCTGGAAGAGTTGGTGTTCGCCGACGGGCGTGAGAAGGTCTACCTGGGCAAGGATTCGGCCGCGCTCATGCTGGTGGCGCAGATCCGCGATGAGGCGCACCGCTTTGCCATCACCGGCATGCGCGCGGCACGGGCCAAGGTGCGCGTGGGGGGCGGGCAACTGGAAGAAATTGCGGGGGTGGGGCCCAAGAAGCGAGCGCGCCTGTTGCAACGTTTTGGCGGGGTGCGTGGTGTGGCATCCGCGAGCGTGGAGGACCTGGCCACCGTGGATGGCATCTCGCATGAATTGGCAGAAGAAATTTACAAGGCATTGAGATAAGCCCCATGTGCCGTTCCACGGCCGCGCCGTGACACAATCGCCGCCATGTTCTGGACTATCCCCACCTTGATGACCTGGACGCGCATCGTCGCGATACCTTTGATCGTGGGGGTGTTCTACGCACCGCTGGACCCGGCCACGCGCAATCTCATTGCCACCGTGATGTTCGTGGTGTTCGCGGCCACCGACTGGCTGGACGGCTACCTGGCCCGCAAGCTCAACCAGACCTCGTCTTTCGGTGCTTTCCTGGACCCGGTGGCCGACAAGTTTCTGGTGTGTGCGTCGCTCCTGGTGCTGGTGCACCTGCAACGTGCCGACGTGTTTGTGGCCCTCATCATCATCGGCCGCGAGATCGCGATCTCGGCCCTGCGCGAGTGGATGGCGCAGATCGGCGCCAGCAAGAGCGTGGCCGTGCACATGATCGGCAAGGTCAAGACCACGGTGCAGATGCTGGCCATCCCCTTTCTGCTGTACGACGGGCGCCTGTTTGGCGTGATCGATACCGGCGTGTGGGGCACCTGGCTCATCTGGGCCTCGGCGGTGCTCACCGTCTGGTCGATGGTGTACTACCTGCAGAAGGCGTTGCCCGAGATCCGGGCACGCGTCAAATAGTTTTCAAGTCTTTGATGCCTGGAGCGCTTGATATATAAGCGCAGGCAGCTATATTTTCAGGAGCATCTGAATGGCGAAGCATCGCATTGCAGTCATTGCCGGTGACGGCATTGGCAAAGAGGTCATGCCCGAGGGCCTCCGCGTTCTGGACGAGGCCGCCCGCAAGTTTGGCATTGACCTGCATTTCGACCACTTCGACTTTTCGAGCTGGGACTACTACGAAAAGCACGGCAAGATGCTGCCCGACAACTGGAAGGACCAGATCGGCGGCCATGAGGCGATTTACTTTGGCGCGGTGGGCTGGCCCGAGAAGATTGCCGACCATGTCTCGCTCTGGGGCTCGCTGCTGCTGTTTCGCCGCGAGTTCGACCAGTACATCAACCTGCGCCCCGCGCGCCTCATGCCCGGCGTG
>Ga0208124_100128_pt1 | contig 42568 bp, 38 predicted proteins | sample LakWasM104_HOW12_2_FD_183922 | JGI IMG/M metagenome (GOLD analysis project Ga0208124, IMG submission 183922) | Freshwater sediment methanotrophic microbial communities from Lake Washington under simulated oxygen tension - Sediment Metagenome... | ecosystem: Environmental > Aquatic > Freshwater >...
CAGCCGCCCCGTGCCGCGCTTGAGCGCGACCTCGATGGCTTCGATCACACGCGCCTTCTCGGCGTTGCCCAGCCGGAACCGGTCGGCCACCACATCCAGCACCTTGCGCGGGCCGGTGGGCGTGGCCACTTCGCGCTCGGCCTGCACCTTGGTGAAACCGCTGGCGGACAGCCATTGTTCCACCTGCTCGGCTGACGTGTTGGCGGGTAATTCGACCGGGAAGGTCAGCACGATGCGCGGATCACCGGCTGCGGCGCAACGCGCGGCCAGCTCGGCATAGATGGTTTCGGGCGAGTCGTGACGCACCGGCTGCGCCGTCTGCTTGTCGAACAACTGGCCGGCACGCGCGAACAACAGCTTCAGGTGGTCGTTCAGCTCCGTCATCGTGCCCACGGTGGATCGGCTGGAGCGGACCGGGTTGGTCTGGTCGATGGCAATGGCCGGGGGCACGCCCTCGACCTTGTCCACGGCGGGCTTGTCCATGCGGTCGAGGAACTGGCGCGCATAGGCGCTGAAGGTCTCCACATACCGGCGCTGGCCCTCGGCATAGAGCGTGTCGAACACCAGACTGGACTTGCCCGAGCCACTGGGGCCTGTGACCACCGTGAGTTCTCCGGTACGGATGTCCAGATCCAGGTTCTTGAGGTTGTGCTGGCGTGCGCCGCGGATACGGATCAGTCCCTGGGTCATGGAAGCGGTCTTTCGGGTGTGAGGCGGGACATTCTAGGGACGCACCCGGCGTTTGCGCCGGCGCGCGCCGATTACCCCCGAGGCGCGCTGCGGTGCTTTGACCGTGGACAAAGCACAAGCAATGGAGCAGCGGCGGGCGAAAAGCGGGTGTCCGGGCCCGAAACATCGGTTTAGACTGCGGCCTCCACACAAAACAAGAGGAGACCGCCATGACAAAACAATGGCAACTGCGAGCGGCTGGCCTGGTCCTGGCGCTTGCGGCCAGTGCAGCCAGCCATGCCCAGATCCTGATCGGCCAGACCGCAGGTTTCAGCGGCCAGGTGGCAGCGGGCGTGAAAGAGACTACCGATGGCGCGCTGCTGTTCATCGACGCCATCAACGCCAAGGGCGGTGTCAATGGCCAGAAGATCGAGCTGATCTCCCTGGACGACAAGTTCGACCCCAAGCTGGCGGCAGAAAACGCCCGCACGCTGATCGAGGACAAGAACGTGTCGGCCCTGTTCCTCAACCGGGGCACACCCCACACCGAGGCCATCCTGCCGCTGCTGGACAAACACGGCGTGGTGCTGGTGGCACCGTCCACCGGCGCCATGGTGCTGCACCAGCCGGTGCGCAAATACATCTTCAATGTGCGCGCCACCTACCAGCGCGAGGCCGAAAAGGCAATCACCCACCTGGCCTCCATGGGCATCACCCGTGTGGCGCTGGTGTATGCGGACGACAGCTTTGGCGCCGATGGCATCCAGGGCGCACAGAAGGGCCTCGCGGCCGCCAAACTGACGGCTGTGGTGTCCGAAAAATTCGACCGCGCCAAGCCCGACTTCGCCCCCATTGCCGCCAAGGTGGCCAAGGCCGACGCGCAGGCGGTGCTGATGGTGGCCTCGGGCTCTGCGGTGGTGGATGCCACCACGGCACTGCGCACGGCGGGCTCGGCCGCGCAGATCGTGACGCTGTCCAACAATGCCTCCAGCGGCTTCATCAAAAGCCTGGGGGCCAACGCGCGGGGCGTGATCGTGACACAGGTGTTCCCCAACGAACGGGCCGTGACCTACCCGATGGTGAAGGAAGCCCAGGAACTGGCCAAGACCAAGGGGCTCACCGAAATCAGCCCCGCCATGCTGGAAGGCTTTGCCGCCGCCAAGGTGCTGGTGGAAGGTCTCAAGCGCGCGGGCCCCAAGCCCACCCGCGAGAAGATCCAGGTCGCGCTGGAGAGCATCAAGAAGCTGGACCTGGGCGGTCTGGAGGTGAACTTCAGCCCCGAGGACCACACCGGGCTGGACTTTGCCGACCTGGCCATCATCGGCACGGACGGGCGCTTCCGCCGCTGAGCGCCCGCCTACGCGTTTTTACAGTTGTCCCGCGCGGGGGCGTCCCTACACTCGGGCGCTCCACACGCAGGAGACAACCCCATGAAGAAAACTGGCTTGGCCGGCGCGCTCTGCGCTCTGGCTGCTGCCCTGGGCATCGGTTCGGCCCATGCACAGATCCTCATTGGCCAGACGGTGGGCATCACCGGCTCGGCCGCCGCCACGGTGGCCGAATCCATGCAGGGCGCAGCCCTCTACATCGACCATGTCAATGCCAAGGGCGGCGTGGGCGGGCAGAAGGTGGAGGTGCTGTCGCTGGACGACAAGTTCGACCCCAAGCTGACCCTGGACAACACCCGCACCCTGATTGAACAAAAGGGCGTGATCGGCCTGTTCATGACCCGTGGAACGCCCCACACCCAGGGCATCATCCCGGTGCTGGAGCAGCATGGCGTGCCGCTGGTGGGTCCGTCCACCGGGGCGATTGCGCTGCACCAGCCGGTGAGCAAATACGTGTTCAACGTGCGGGCGCCCTACCAGCGCGAGGTGACCAAGGCCATTTCGCACCTGCACACGCTGGGCATCCAGCGCATTGGCGTGGTGCATGTGGACGACACGTTTGGCGCCGACGGGCTGGCCGGAGCACAGGCCGGATTCAAGGCCAACAACATCGAGGCGCTGTTCATCGAAAAGTTTGACCGTGCCAAGCCCGACTACAGCGCCATCGCCCCACGCGTGGCCGGCAAGCAGCCCCAGGCCGTGATCTTCATCGGCACGGGCGCTGCGGTGGTCGATGGCATCAAGGCCTTGCGCGCCGCGGGCGTTGCCGGACAGATCGTCACCCTGTCCAACAACGCGTCGGGTGGGTTTGTGAAGGCCCTGGGAGACCAGGCCCGGGGCGTGGTGGTGACGCAGGTGTTCCCGTCGGAGCGCTCGCTCAACTACCCCGTGGTCAAGGAGGCCATGGACTTGGCCAAGGCCAAGAACATCGGCGAACTGACGCCCGCCATGCTGGAGGGTTTTGTGAGCGCCAAGGTGCTGGTGGAAGGCCTCAAACGTGCAGGCGCTAAACCCGACAGCGCCAAACTCCACATGGGGTTGGAAAGTATCAAGAAGTGGGATCTGGGCGGCATGGAGCTGAGCTACAGCCCTACCGACCACAGCGGGCTGGACTTCTCGGACCTGTCCATCATCGGCACCGACGGGCGCTTCAAGCGCTGACACGGCGCAGGCCAACATCCCTAGGACACCATAAAAAAAGGCCCTGCCAGCGATTGCTGGCAGGGCCTTTGTCATGCCGGGCAATGTGCTTATTGCGCGCTGGCAGCCGATGCAGGAGCCGCAGCGGGTGCAGGTGCGGCAGCAGGTGCCGCCGCGCTGGCCGGGGCCTCCGGCGCGTGCACCGCATCGGCACCGTGCTTTTCACCACCCATGTCGGCCTTGTCGCCCGCCGTGATGATCACGTACATCGACAAGGCAGCAAACAAGACGAAGCCAACAACAATCTTCCACATATCAATATCTCCTGGGATGGGTTTGTTCAATCAAGGGGCCTGGCTGAACGCGCAGGGTTGTGGGTTGTACTGGTGCGCGGCACAAGCCCCTTGATGGAACACAGGGCCCGACCCTTGCGGGGCGGGCCCTGTACACCGGTCAGCAACGATCAGTCGTTGGCGTAAATGTCCACGTCCTTGGTTTCCTTGATGAACAGGCCACCGATCACCACCGTAGCACCGGCGATGATGATGGGGTACCACAGTCCGTTGTACATGTTGCCGGTCTGGGCCACGATGGCAAACGCCGTGGTGGGCAGCAGGCCGCCGAACCAGCCGTTACCGATGTGGTACGGCAGGGACATGGACGTGTAGCGGATGCGGGTGGGGAACATTTCCACCAGCATGGCGGCGATGGGGCCGTACACCATGGTCACCAGCAGCACCAGGTAGGTCAGGATGATGGTGACCATCACCTTGTCGATACGGGCAGGGTCTGCCTTGGTGGGGTAGCCAGCGGCCTTCAGGTCGTCGGCCACGAGCTTCTTGAACTCGGCGTCCTTCTTCTTGGCTTCATCAGCGCTCAGGCCCTTGCTGGTGTACGAGGGGATTGCGGTTTCGCCAATCTTGATGGTCGCCACCGTACCGGCGGGAGCCACAGCGTTTTCATAGCTCACCGAGGCGCCAGCCAGCACCTGCTTGGCGATGTCGCACGAGCTGGTGAACTTGGTAGTACCTGTGGGGTTGAACTGGAACGAGCACTCGGCAGGGTCAGCGGTGATCACCACCTTGTTCTTGGCTTGGGCTTCAGCCAGGGCGGGATTGGCCGCCTTGGTCAGTGCACCGAACACAGGGAAGTACGTCAGCGCGGCCAGCAGGCAGCCTGCCAGGATGATCGGCTTGCGGCCGATCTTGTCCGACAGCGAACCGAACACGATGAAGAACGGTGTACCGATCAGCAGCGAAACGGCCACGAAGATATTGGCGGTGGCGCCATCGACCTTCAGCGCCTGCGTCAGGAAGAACAGCGCATAGAACTGGCCCGAATACCACACCACGGCCTGGCCGGCGGTCAGGCCCACCAGTGCCAGGATCACGATCTTCAGGTTCTTCCACTGGCCGAAGGATTCGGTCAACGGTGCCTTGGAGGTCTTGCCCTCGGCCTTCATCTTCTGGAAGGCAGGCGATTCGTTCATCGACAGGCGGATCCAGACCGAAATGGCCAGCAGCAGGATCGACACGATGAACGGAACACGCCAGCCCCAATCACCAAAGGCTTCTTCGCCCAGCACTGTGCGGGTGCCCAGGATCACCATCAGCGACAGGAACAGACCCAGCGTGGCGGTGGTCTGGATCCAGGCGGTGTAGGCGCCGCGCTTGCCGTGCGGTGCGTGCTCGGCCACATACGTGGCAGCACCGCCGTATTCACCGCCCAGTGCCAGGCCTTGCAGCAGGCGCAGGGCAATCAGGATGACGGGAGCGGCCACACCGATGGACGCGTAAGTCGGCAAGATGCCCACGATGAAGGTGGACAGGCCCATGATCAGGATGGTGACCAGGAACGTGTACTTGCGGCCGATCATGTCGCCCAGGCGGCCGAAGAAGATGGCGCCGAAGGGACGAACAATGAAGCCCGCAGCAAACGCCAGCAGCGCGAAGATGAACGCCGAACCAGCATCCAGACCGCTGAAGAACTGCTTGGCGATGATGGCTGCGAGCGAGCCGTACAGGTAAAAGTCGTACCACTCGAAAACGGTGCCGAGCGACGAGGCGAAGATGACCTTCCTCTCTTCGGGCGACATCGGCCGCGGTGCGGGATGAACAGTTGCCATGGTGTGTGTCTCCTATTGGTGTTACAGACCGCACTGCGGCGGGCTGCACGCATTCTTGGAGATGGCACTGACCACCCTCTGACGCGAAACCAACAAGAGCTTTCATCAAACTGACCGCTCTCTGACAACTTAGGGTGAAACCCGCAGCACCCCTTTCAGCATCCGGAAATTGCTCAGGACTTGCCGGGTAAACCCGATGGGAGCTGGCTGACAGCGTCCCAGGCGGGGCCGTCGAACCAGGCGTCGCCATCGAGGTAGGCACGCAGCATGGGCAGGCCGTCGAGCCCCCAGAACAGCTTGCCGTCCACCCCAAACGCGGGCACGCCAAACACACCGGCTGCTTGCGCGGCTTCGGTGTTGGCGCGCAGCAAGGCCTTGGGGCCGTCGCTGTTCACGTCCTGCCCGGGGCGCACCTGCTCCGCGAGCGCCTCGGCCAGCGTGGCCAGGCGCGCAGGGTCCAGCGCGTCGGCGCCGCCTTGCCACACGTGCCGCAGCACCGTGCCCGCCACGTAGCGGTTGATGCTGCCGTCGTCACTGCATGCCAGGGCCTGGCGCAGCAGGGGCAGCGGGTTGAACGGGTGGCGCGCAGGCATCTGCAGTGGCGTGCCTTGCGCATGGCCCAGCCAGGTCACATGGCGGTAGGTCCAGTCGCGCTTGGGGGCAATGCCCGCAGGGCCGGGGTTGCCGTGCTGCTGCAGCAGGGCACCCAGCAGCACGGGCTGGTAGGTCACGCTATAGGTCAGCCCTTCCAGCACCTCGGGCAAGCGCTCAAACGCCAGCCAGGCATAGGGAGAAATGAAGTCCAGGTAGAACGTGATGCGCTTCATGCCTCGGTCTCCGGCACGGGCCAGTCAATGCCGGCGCGTTGCAACAACTGCGCCCAGATGGCGCGCCGCTGCGGAGCGTCGGCACGCGACCAGGCGCGGATTTCATCCAGCGTGCGAAAGCAGCCTTCGCAGTGGCTGCGGTCGGGCGTCATGCGGCACACCGAAATGCAGGGCGAAGGCACTGGCTCGGCACTTTTGGGGTCAAATTGGCCGGAAGCGCTAGTCTCTTTTGCCTTGACAGCTAGCAAATCAATAGCATTCATGCGGCCGCCTGGGTCGCAGACGCGTCCGCCACCGGTGCTTGCACCACGTCCACGACGGGTGCGCCCGTCAGGCGCTGCAGGTCGGTGGGGTGCAAGGGGAACACACCGTGGGGGTGGCCTGCTGCGGCCCACACCACGTCAAAGCGCAACAGGTCCTGGTCAATGAGCGTGACGGGCGGCGTGGCATGCGCCACGGGCGACACGCCGCCAATCGAGAAGCCGGTGCGCGATTTCACAAACTCGGCATCGGCCCGGCCGATCTTGCCGCCCACATGGGCTTCCACCTTTTTCTCGTCCACACGTCGGTCGCCCGAGGTGACCACCAGCACCGCAGCATCGTCGCTCTTGCGCCGAAAGATGATGCTCTTGGCCACCTGCCCCACCAGGATGCCCAGCGCATCGGCGGCCTGCTGTGCGGTGCGTGCGGCATCGTCCAGCATCTGCGGCAGGTGCGGGTGGCCGCGCCGCTGCAGTTCGGCAGCCACACGCTGTACGCCCTCGGGCAGGTTCTTCAGTTCGGCTCCACACATTCGCGTTGTCTCCAGCAGGTCTACAGGGGGGCGTGATTCGGTCGGGTCTCCCTCCATTTTGCCGCGCGCCATGGCCTCCCTCGCACCCCGGCCCGCATGTCCCTGCACGGCGCTCCGGCACCCGGGCCAAATCCGGCCACTTTACAAACAGGAAATGTGTGCGCCCCACAATGCGCCGAACCTTCCCAACCCAACCGCTCCCACGCCCATGAACGATGCTGCGTTGTCCCCGCTGTGCCCGAGCCTGCCCGCGACCTCCCCTGCCAACACTGTGCCGGGCCGCCCCGCCCTCGGGGCATTGCCATGCCGGGGAGCGTTGCTGGGGCTGCTGCTGATCGCGGGCATCTTGTCCGGCTGCAGCAAACCCAACGAGGCCCCCGCACCGGCCAGGGCCGCCCCCGAAGTGGGCGTGATCACGCTCAAGCAGCAAAGCCAGCAGCTCGAAGCCGCCCTGCCCGGCCGCACCCGCGCCTCGCTCACGGCCGAGGTGAGACCCCAGGTGTCGGGCATTCTGCAAAAGCGCCTGTTCACCGAAGGGATGCTGGTGCGCCAAGGCCAGCCGCTGTACCAGATCGATGACGCCTCGCTGCGGGCCACCGAAGCCAGCGCGCAGGCAGCCCTGGCCAAGGCCGAGGCCACCGCGCGCACCCAGGAGGCCACGGCCAAGCGCAATGCGGAGCTGGTGAAGATCGACGCCATCAGCCAGCAGGCGTTTGAAGAAAGCCAGGCCGCCGCCGCCCAGTCGCGCTCCGACGTGGCCGTGGCCCAGGCCAACCTGGCCACGGCGCGCATCAATCTCAAGTACAGCCGCATCGAGGCACCGATCAGCGGCCGCATCAGCCTGTCCAACGTCACGCCGGGAGCGCTAGTCACAGCCAACCAGGCCGACGCGTTGACCTCCATCGTCCAGCTCGACCCGATGTACGTGGACTTCACCCAGTCCACCACCGAGCTGATGCAGCTGCAGCGGGACTGGGACGCGGGCCGCTTCCAGAAGGTGGAGGGTGACAAGATCCCGGTGCGCATCCGCCTGGACGACGGTACCGAGTACGCACAGCGCGGCCAGCTGCAGTTTGCGGGCGTGATCGTGAACGCCACCACCGGCACCGTCACGCTGCGCGCCGTGGTGCCCAACCCAAAGGGTACGCTGATGCCTGGCATGTACGTGCAGGCGCTGCTGCCCACCGGCCTCGCGCCCGAAGCCCTGCTGGTGCCCCAGCAGGCCGTGACCCGCGACCTCACCGGCAAGCCCAGCGTGTTGGTGGTCAAGGACGGTGATGTGGTGGAAAAGCGCCCGATCAACATCGACCGTGCAGTGGGCAACCAGTGGCTGCTGCAAGGCGGGCTGGCTGCGGGCGAGCGCGTGGTGGTCGAGGGTTTCCAACGCGTCAAACCCGGCGACAAGGTGCGCGCGGTAGAGGTGGACCCGAAGGCCCCCGCCAAGGGCCGCAAGGGCGCCCCTGGCGCTGACGCACCCGCCGCCGCAGGTGCCGCGCCCGCGTCAGCCCCCGCATCCAATCCCGCTCCGGCAGCCTCCCGCTGAGCACGAAGGACGCAGCACATGGCTCAGTTCTTCATCAACCGGCCCATCTTTGCGTGGGTCATCGCCATCATCATCATGCTGGGCGGCGCGCTGTCCATCGTCACGCTGCCGCTGGAGCAGTACCCCGACATCGCTCCGCCGCGCGTGACCATCGGCTCGCAATACACCGGCGCCTCGGCCGAGACGGTGGAAAACTCGGTGACGCAGATCATCGAGCAGCAGCTCAAGGGCATCGACAACATGCTCTACATGAGCTCGACCTCGGACGCCTCGGGCCGCTCGCGCACCACCCTCACCTTTGCGCCCGGCACCAACATCGACGTGGCGCAGGTGCAGGTGCAGAACAAGCTGCAGGCCGCCACCAACCGCCTGCCCGACGCCGTCAAGAGCCGGGGCGTGTTCGTGAACAAGGGCGGGCAGGACTTCCTGGTCACCTACAGCTTCTTCTCCAAGGACCCGTCGATGAGCGCCGTGGACATCGGCGACTTCCTGACCAGCAGCCTGGTGGACGTGATCGGCCGCATCGACGGCGTGGGTGACGTGACGGTGTTCGGCACCAACTACGCCATGCGCATCTGGATGGACCCGGCCAAGATGGAGAAGTACGCGCTGATGCCGTCGGACCTGGTCAACGCGCTCAACGCCCAGAACGCCCAGGTGTCTGCCGGCCAGCTGGGCGCCCTGCCGGCGGTGTCCGACCAACAGCTCAACGCCACCATCACCGCCCGCACCAAGCTCAAGACGGTGGAGCAGTTCGAGGCCATCGTGCTCAAGTCGGCGCTCGACGGCTCTGTGGTCACCATCAAGGACGTGGCCCGTGTAGAGCTGGGTGCCGAGAACCTGACCGTGAAGGCCAAGCTCAACGGCATGCCCGGCGCGGGCATGGGCATCGTGCTGGCCGACGGCGCCAACGCGATGCAGGTAGCCGACGCTATTGCTGCCAAGCTGGCCGAGCTCAAGCCCTACTTCCCCAACCAGATCGACTACTTCGTCAGCTCGGACTCCACGCCCTTCGTGCGCGCCTCCATCAAGGAAGTGGTGAGCGCGCTGGGCGAGGCCATGATCCTGGTGGTGATCGTGATGTTCGTGTTTTTGCAGAACTTCCGCGCCACGCTGATCCCCGCCATTGCCGTGCCCGTGGTGCTGCTGGGCACCTTTGGGGTGCTGTCGCTCGCGGGCTATTCGATCAACACGCTGACCATGTTTGCCATGGTGCTGGCGATTGGCCTGCTGGTGGACGACGCCATCGTGGTGGTCGAAAACGTCGAGCGCGTGATGCACGAGACCGGCCAATCAGCCAAGGAAGCCACACGCCAGTCCATGCGCGAGATCACGCCCGCCCTGGTGGGTATCGGGGTCACGCTGTCGGCGGTGTTTGTGCCCATGGCGTTCTTTGGCGGCTCCACCGGCGTGATCTACCGGCAGTTCTCGATCACTATCGTGGCGGCCATGGCGCTGTCGGTGTTTGTGGCGCTGACCCTCACCCCGGCGCTGTGCGCCACGCTGCTCAAGCCCGCAGCCGCATCGGCCGGGCATGACCGGCCGATCCGGCGCGGCCTGCTGGGCCTGAACGACCGGTTCTTCCGCTGGTTCAACCACCACTTCGATGCCACTGCGGCGCGCTACCAGGGCACTGTGGCCTACACCCTGCGCCGCACCAAGCGCATGGCGCTGATCTTTCTGGCCGTGTGTGGCGTGGTCTGGCTGCTCATGGCGCGCCTGCCCACCTCCTTCCTGCCTGACGAAGACCAGGGCTTTCTGTACGTGAACGTGAACCTGCCATCGGGCGCCGCCGATGCGCGGCTGCAGAGCGTGCTGGACCAGGTGCGCGACTACTTTGCGCAGCAGCCCGATGTGCTGAGCTTCTACCAGGTCTCGGGCATCAACGGCGACCAGGCCTCGGCACGCGGCTTTGTGCGCCTCAAGCCCTGGGAAGACCGCACGCTGCCCAACCAGGCCGCCGCACAGATCGCCTACAAGGCCACGCGCGACCTGGCCTCCATCCGTGATGCGCGGGTGCTGGTCGTCATGCCGCCGGCCGTGCGGGGCCTGGGCTCCAGCTCGGGCTTCAACTTCGTGATCAAGGACATGAACGGGCTGGGCCACCAGGCGCTGCTGGCGGCCACCAACACCTTCCTGACCGAAGCGCGCAAGCGGCCCGAGCTGACCAACCTGCGCATGACCAACCTGGAGGACGCCAGCGAGCTGCGCCTGGAGATCGACGACCGCAAGGCCGCTGCACTGGGGCTGTCGTACAACGACATCAACAGCGTGCTCTCCAGCGCCATTGGCGGCACCTACGTGAACGACTTTTTGAACAACGAGCGGGTCAAGCGCGTGTACATCCAGGGCGACGCGCCAGCGCGCATGCTGCCGCAGGACGTGGCGCGCTGGAGCGTGCGCAACAGCAAGGGCGAGATGGTGCCGTTTGGCGCGTTCTCGACCAGCTACTGGGCCTACGGCTCGCCGCAGCTGCTGCGCTACAACGGCAACCCGGCCTACGAGCTGGAAGGCCGCGCGGCACCAGGCGTGAGCTCGGGCGCCGCCATGAAGATCGTGGAAGACATCCTGCGCACGCTGCCCCCGGGCATCGGTTACGAGTGGACGGGCGCTTCGCTGCAAGAGCGGCAGTCAGGGGCCCAGGCCCCCATGCTGTACGCGATCTCGATCCTGTTCGTGTTCCTGTGCCTGGCCGCCCTGTACGAGAGCTGGACCGTGCCGCTGTCGGTGATCCTGGCCGTGCCGCTGGGTGTGGTGGGCGCGCTCGCGGCCACTTACACCCGGGGCCTGACCAACGACGTGTACTTTCAGGTGGGGCTGCTGACCACCGTGGGGCTGGCGTCCAAAAACGCGATCCTGATCGTCGAGTTTGCGGTGCAGCTGCAAGAACAAGGCAAGAACCTGTTTGACGCCATCGTCGCCGCGGTGCGCCTGCGGCTGCGGCCCATCCTGATGACGTCGCTGGCCTTTGGGTTCGGGGTGATCCCGCTGGCCATCGGCACCGGCGCGGGTGCCGGCGGGCGGGTGGCCATCGGCACCGCCGTGCTGGGCGGCATGCTGGCGTCCACCGTGCTGGGCATCTTCCTGGTGCCGGTGTTCTTCCTGCTCATCCGCCGCTGGTTCAAGAGCCGGTCGCGCAGCGAGGACAACGCCCCGCCACCCGCAGCCACCACCCCACCGCACCCTACACAGGAGAGCGCAGTATGACGCGCCCCCCCTTGTCGCCAGGCCGCGAGCGTCGGCCCACCACCCTTGCCGCCATGACGGTGGCCTTGGCCGCTGCCACACTGCTCGCAGGCTGCAACCTGGCCCCTACTCACCAGACCCCTGCCCTGCCGGTGCCTGACACCGTGGGTACGACCAGCGGACAGCCCGCTGTGGCCAGCGACGCCAGCGTGCAAGCGGCGGCTGCGCTGGGCTGGGTGCAGGCCCAACCGCTGCGTGATGTCATTGCCCTGGCGCTGTCCAACAACCGCGACCTGCGGGTGGCCATCGAGGCCATCGAGCGGGCGCGCGCCCAGTACGGCATCACCCGGGCGGACCTGTTGCCCAGCGTGACCGCGCAGGCGCAAGCCAGCCGCGCCCGCACCGCCGCCGGCATGAGCAGCGCCACCGCCCCCGCACAAGTGGCTACGCAGTACACGGCGCAACTGGGGTTTGCCAGCTACGAAATCGACTTCTGGGGCCGCGTGCGCAACCTCAACGAGGCGGCGCTGCAGCAATTTCTGCAGAGCCAGCAGAACCAGCGCAACATCCAGACGGGCCTGATTGCCGATGTGGCCAACGCCTGGCTCACCCTGGCCGCCGATGAGGCCCGGCTGCAACTGGCGCGCGACACCCTGGCCAGCCGCGAAAAGGCCTATGCGCTGACCGAACGCATCCACGCCATCGGCTCCACCTCGGGGCTGGTGCTGGCCCAGGCACAGACCACGGTAGACGCTGCACGCGGCGATGTGGCGACCTACCTGGCCCAGGTGGAGCGCGACCGCAACGCCCTGCAATTGCTGGTGGGCGGCCCGGTGCCTGCGGCCCTCTGGCCCACTGCCAGCACGCTGCGTGCCGACGCGCAGGCCCCGGCGGCGTTGCAGCCCGTACCGGTGCCACTGGCCTCCAGCGTGCTACTCGCCCGGCCCGACATACAGGCCGCCGAAAACGCCCTGCGCGCCGCCGAGGCGAACATCGGCGCTGCGCGGGCGGCCCTGTTCCCCACCATCAGCCTCACGGCCAACATAGGCACCGGCAGCCGTGAGCTGGACGGCTTGTTTGGCGCGGGCAGCGGCACCTGGAGCTTTGTGCCACTCGTCCGCCTGCCCATCTTCGACGCCGGCCGCAACCGCGCCAACGTGCAGGTGGCCGAGGCCAACCAGCGCATCGCGGTGGCCCAGTACGAGAAGGCCGTGCAGACCGCGTTCCGCGAGACCGCCGATGTGCTGGCCGACCGCGCGCAATGGGACGAGCGAATCGCCGCGCAGACGCGGCTGGTGGCCTCCACCCAGAAGGCGTTCGACCTGTCGGAGGCGCGGTTCAAGGCCGGCGTGGACAACTACCTCACGGTGCTGGATGCGCAACGCAGTCTGTATGCGGCGCAGCAGACCCTCATCGGCCTGCGCCAGGCCGAGCAGGTCAACCGCGTGACGCTGTGGAAGGTGCTGGGCGGCACCCCGGACGCCGGTTGACGGCGACCGGGTGGCGTTGGACCAGCGGGGTCAGCCCGCGCGCTTGGTCAGCAAGGCGTTGGCTGCGCGTGAGTTGGGCTTGCGGTCCAGAAAGCCGCTGATGTAGGCGCCTGCGTCGATGAGCAAGTCGAGGTCGATGCCGGTCTCAATGCCCATGCCCTGCAGCATGTAGACCACATCTTCGGTGGCCACGTTGCCGGTGGCTCCCTTGGCATAAGGGCAGCCCCCCAACCCAGCCACGGACGACTGGAAATTCCACACCCCCAGCTCCAGCGCGGCCAGTGTGTTCGACAGCGCCTGGCCGTAGGTGTCGTGGAAGTGTCCCGAGACTTCATCGATGCCAAAGTGCTGCAGCGTCGCCTCCAGCGCCTTTTGCACCTTGCGCGGCGTGCCCACGCCGATGGTGTCGGCCACATCCACGCGCTGCACGCCAATGCCCTTGAGCAGGCCCGCCAGATAGGCCACACGCTCTGGGGCAATGTCACCCTCGTAGGGGCAGCCCACAGTGCAGCTCATGGCGCCGCGCACGCGGATGCCTGCGGCCAACGCGGCCTCTACCACTGGGGCAAAGCGCTCAATGCTCTCGGCAATGCTGCAGTTGATGTTGCGCTGGCTGAAGGCCTCGCTGGCGGAGCCGAAGACGACGATCTCGTCGGGCTTGTCGAGCACGGCCGCCTCAAAGCCCTTGAGGTTGGGTGTGAGCACCGAATACGCGACGCCGCTCTGGCGCGTGACACCAGCCATCACCTCATGGTTGTCGGCCATCTGCGGCACCCACTTGGGGCTGACGTAGCTGGTGACTTCGATCTCTTTGAGGCCCGCCTGCTGCAGGCGGTGCACCAGCTCGATCTTGACGGCGGCGGGCACCGGGGTCTTTTCGTTCTGCAGGCCGTCACGGGGGCCAACGTCGATGAGGCGGACGCGGGAGGGAATGCTCATGGGGCTACCAAGGGTGGACAGGAATCTCGCCATTGTCTCGCCAGCGCCGCCGCAGGGCCACCTCATATCGTGCCAGACCATTCGCCGGACGCGCCATCAGCCAGCCCGGGTGTGATCACCCTCGACCTCCTGCCGCAGCAAGGCCACCATGGCCTGCGCCGCCAGCGACAGCGGCCGCCCGCGCAGCGTGATCAGCCCGATGGGCCGGTGCAGCACGGGCGCCTTGAGCGCGCGCGTCACCACCTCGGGCCTGCGCACCACCTGGGCGGCCAGCTCGGGCAGCGCGCTCACCCCCAGCCCCGCCGCCACCATGGCCGCGATGGTGGCCAGGTGCTCCACCTCGTAGCGGGGTTCAAAGCGGATGCGGTGCGTCAGCAAGGCCTCTTGCGCGTACTGCCGCACGCTGGTGCCCGCAGGCATGGAGATGTGGGGCAGCTCGGCCACATCGGCCCAGGCAATGGCTCCCCGCCCACGGGCCAAGGGGTGCGTACGCGGCATCAGCAGCACAAACCGGTCGGACACCAGCGGGGTGTAGTCCAGGTCCGCATAGGCGGGGTTGGCGGCCGTGAGGGCAAAGTCCACGCGCCCGGCACGTACCATGTCGAACGCCGGGCCTGCCAGGCTGTCGATCAGCTCCATCTGTACGCCCGGGTGCTGCGCGGCAAACCGGGCAAAGGCCCGTGGCACGGCCCCGGCCGCCAGCGACGGCAGCGCCGCCAGCGCAATGCGACCCACCTGCAGCTGCGCCACCTCCTGCACGCGGCGCACGGTCTCCTCCATCTGGTGGCGCAGAAACCGCGCCTGCTCGGCAAACACCTCGCCCGCCAGCGTGAGTTGCACGGTGCGCGTGGTGCGCTCGAACAGGCGCACGTCCAGCATCTCTTCCAGCCGCGCCACCGTACCCGACACCGCCGACTGCGACAGGTGCATCTGCAAGGCCGTGCGCCGAAAACTCAGCGTCTCGGCCAGCGACAGGAACACATCCACCTCGCGGGCGGACCAATTGATCTTCATAGCCGATCAGTCTATCGAAAAAGACGTCTGGACCGCGCAATGTGGGGCCCCTAGACTGAATTCAACGCAAGCACACCGCTTGAGCAGATTGAGAGCCACAAGGAGACACGATGGAGAACAGTTCGCCGCGCAGCGCGCGCACCGTGGTGGTAGGCGGAGGCACCATGGGGGCCGATGTGGCCGTGGTCCTGGCCCGTGGCGGCGCGCAGGTCACGGTGGTGGACCCCCACGCCGCCCGCCGCGACCATCTGCGGCCCCACATCGCCCAGGAGCTGGCCGCTGCCGGCCAGGCTACCCACGCCGGCCCGGTGCAGGTGTGCGCCAGCCTGCAGGAGGTGGACTGGAACGGCGTGGTGCTGGTGGTGGAATGCATCACCGAGCAACTGGCTGCCAAACAAAAGCTGTTTGCCGAGCTGGAAACCGTGGCGCCCCCCAACGCCGTGCTGGCCAGCAACAGCTCGGGCTTTCCCATCAGTGCCATCGCCCAGGGGCTGGCCACGGCGCAGCGTATGCTGGGCCTGCACTTTTTCATGCCCGCCCACCTGGTGCCGCTGGTGGAGGTAGTGCTGGGCGGGCGCAGCGACCCGGCCCTGGGCACCTGGCTGCACGCCTTCATGCGTGGCTGCGGCAGCGTGCCGGTGCTGGTCAAGAAGGACAAGCCCGGCTTTCTGGCCAACCGCATGCAGCATGCGCTCTCGCGCGAGGCGTTTGCGCTCATCGACGAAGGCATTGCCTCGCCCGAAGACGTGGACGCCGCCGTGCGCTTTGGCTTCGGCTTCCGCTTTCTGGCGGCCGGGCCGGTGCTGCAGCGCGACCACGCGGGCATTGAGGTGCACACCGCCGCCGCAGCCACCATGTACCCCACGCTCTCGAACACCGACATACCCGCCCAGGCCCTGCGCGACAAGGTGGCCCAGGGACAGCTCGGCATGAAGACAGGCAAAGGTTTCTTCGACTGGCCGGAAGACCGCAAGCAGGCCGAGCGCGCGCGCTACGACACGCTGCTGCGCCAGGGACTGGCTCTGCTGGCGAGCGAGCTGCCCAACATCGAGCCCCCTGCAGACGCGGCCAAAAACACCGGAGATTGTTCATGACCGCATCGCCCACATCACCTGCTATGGCCAGCCAGTGGGCCGACCCGCTGATCGTGACCGTGGCCCCCAACGGCGCGTACAAACAGCCCGCAGACCACCCGACCGTGCCCATCACCCCCGCCACGCTGGCCACCACGGCCAAGGCCTGCCTGGACGCGGGAGCGGCCATGCTGCACATGCACATCCGCGACGCGCAAGGCCGCCACAGCCTCGATGTGGAGGGCTACCGTGAGGCGCAGCGCGTGGTGCGCCAGGCTGTGGGCGACGCGATGGTCATCCAGATCACCAGCGAAGCCGCAGGCGTGTACCAGGCCCCCGCGCAGATCGCCATGGTGGAGGCCCTGCAACCCGAGGCCGTGTCCATCGGACTGCGCGAAGTAGACAAGCCCGAGATCGGCGAAGCCGGACTGCAGCGCTTCTTCACTGGCCTCGCCCAGCGCCGCACCATGGTGCAGGTCATCCTGTATGACGTGGCCGACCTGCGCCGCTGGCAGGCACTGCGCGCCAGTGGCGTGGTACCGGATGCGCCTTGGTTCCTGCTGTTTGTGCTGGGCCGCTACAGCGCGGGCCAGACCTCCAGCCCGCGCGACCTGCTGCCGTTTCTGAACGCCCATGACGGCAACGAACCTTGGGCCGTGTGCGCCTTCGGGGCGGCAGAGAACGCCTGCGTGGCCGCCGCCGCCGTGTTTGGCGGCCATGCCCGCGTGGGGTTTGAAAACAACCTGCTGTGCAAGGACGGCAGCGTGGCCCCTGACAACACCACGCTGGTGCGCCAGGCCGTCGAAGCCGCCGCCGCACTGGGCCGCCCGCTGGCCACCGCCGCTGACATCCGGCAGCGCTTTGGCGCAGGCTGAGCGACACCACTCCACCGCGCTCCCCATCCATTGACATCAACCCGCAGCAGACGGGCTTTATCCATCCCCACAGGAGACAGACATGCACCACCGCCAACTTCACTCGTCCACGCCCCGCACCGCCCGGCGCGCCGTGCTGCGCGCAACCCTTGCCGTGCCCCTGGCCCTGGGCATCGCAGGTCACGCTGCGGCGCAGACGGCCGCCACCGCCTTCCCCAGCAAGACCATCCGCTTTGTGGTGCCCTACCCGCCCGGTGGACCCACCGACCTGATGGCCCGCATGCTGCAGCCCGAGCTGCAAAGCCGCCTGGGTGTACCTGTGGTGGTGGACAACAAGGGCGGCGCCGGTGGCAACACCGGCAGCGCCGAGGTGGCCAAGCAGGCGCCAGCGGACGGCCACACGCTGCTGCTTGCCGCCAGCGGCCCGATGGCGGTCAACCCCTCGCTGTACGCCAGCATGCCGTTCAACCCGCTGTCCGATCTGGTGCCGGTGATCCAGCTGTCGGCATTCCCGCTGGTGCTGGAGGTGCATCCCTCCCTGGGCGTCAAGACACTGGCCGAGTTCCTGGCCATGGCCAAGGCCGGCAAGCCGGTGCTGAGCTACGCGTCGGCCGGCAACGGCACACCGCAGCACCTGGCGGGGGAGCTGTTCAACACCACCGCGGGCGTGAAGATGGGGCACATCCCCTACCGTGGCGCTGGCCCCGCGCTCAACGACCTGATCGGCGGACAGGTGAACGTGATGTTCGACATCGTCGGTAGCTCCCTGCCCCACATCCAGGCGGGCAAGCTCATCCCGCTGGCCGTTACATCCAGCGAACGCGCCAAGGTGCTGCCCAATGTGCCCACCATGGCGGAGGCTGGCATTGCGGGCTACCAGATCACCGGCTGGCATGGCATTGCGGTGCGCGCGGGCACCCCGCAAGCCACCGTCGACAAACTCAACGCCACGGTGAATGCGATCTTCAAGGAACCCGCCTTCCGCACCAAATGGGAAGCCATTGGCACGCCCGTGGTGGGGGGCTCAGCGGCAGACTTTGGGGCGCTCATCAAGGCCGACGCGCAGCGACTGGGCAAGCTGGTGCGCGACGCCGGCGTGACGGTGGATTGAAAAGGCACCCCCTCTGTGCCCGCGCGCGGAGGGCTATGCGACAGACCTGGGGCGCAAGCGCAGCAGCAGCCAGCCCACTGCCATACCGACGGCGCTGGAGAGCAGCATCACTGCACCGATCACGATCTTCACGGTGGTGGAACTGCGGATTTCCGCCTGCGCCGGGTCCTTGGCGGAGTAGCGCACCGAAACAGTCTCACCCACCTTGTGGATGGCCTGCTGCTGGCGTGCGACCGAATCCGTGAAGCTGTAGGTTCGCCCATCGCCCGCCACAAACTCCACAATGCTTTTCTTGGCAAGCCCCCGGCGGTGGGATGGGCCGGTCATGATTTCTTCATGCGCCACCACCCGGCCCTTGGCGGTGTGCGTGTCGCCCAGCATGTTCATGGCAGAGGCCAATAACCACGCCGCACCCAGCGCGGTCAAGGCGCTGGGCACCAGCAGGATCCAGCCCAAAAGACCAAAGAAACGACGGAACGTGGAGGTGCTCATGCCCGCCATTCTCTAAGCTCGCGAGCGCGTGGACCGGCGGCTTCAGTAGCCTCTGGCAGGGTTCACGATGCCCGCCACCGCCTCGCCGTGCTCCAGCGCCACCATCTTGCGTGCGATCTGGGCAATGCTCTCGTCGCGCAGCGTGCGCGCCGAGGTGTGGGGCGTGACGGTGATGCGAGGGTGCGTCCAGAACGCATGGCCTGCGGGCAACGGCTCGGTGCGGAACACATCGAGCGTGGCTCCAGCCACATGGCCGCTGTCGATGGCGGCCACCAGGTCTTCGTCCACCAGGTGCGCGCCGCGCGCCACATTGATCACATAAGCACCGGGCAACAGGCGGCCCAGCGTGTCCTTGTTGATCACGTTGGCCGTATCGGGCGTGAGGGGCAGCAGGTTGACCAGCACACGGCTCGCGGCCAGAAAGTCATTGAATTGATCTGCGCCCGCAAAGCCGCGCACGCCGTCGATGGCCTTGTGGCTGCGGCTCCAGCCGTTGATGGGAAAGTCAAACAACGCCAGCGCCTTGGCAACCCGCTCGCCCAGCACGCCCAGGCCCATCACACCGATGGGATAGTCGCTGCGCAGGCGTGGCTTGCGGTAGCCCCAGCGGCCCGCCTGGGTGTCGGCCTCATAGCCATCAAACTCGCGGAAGTGGCGGATCACCGCGTGGCACACATATTCGGCCATCTGTACGGCCATGCCCGCATCATCCAGACGCACCACCAAGGCCTGGGGCGGCAGGCGCAGCTTGAGCAGGGCATCCACCCCTGCGCCGATATTGAAGAGCGCCTTGAGGCCAGGCTGTTCGTCCATGAACTGCTGGGGTGGTGCCCAGACCACGGCGTAGTCGGCCTGCGGGGCGCCGGGCTGCCAAACAGAAATCTCAACGCCGGGCAGCGCGGCGGAAAAGCCCTGGAGCCAGGGCTCGGGCTTGGCATCGGTACAGCAAAAGGTGATTTTCATGGGGCCCAAGCGTAGCCGCATTGGGCCCCCTGCGCTGTCACCTGCAGACGACTCGGGACACTGCGTGGCTCAGGCCTTGTCGGCGGCTACCAGCTTGAGCAGCTCTGCCCCCTCGGTCACCTGGTCGCCGGGCGCGTACAGCAGCTCCTGCACCACGCCGTCGGCTGGGGCGGCAATGGTGTGCTCCATCTTCATGGCCTCCATCACCGCCAGTGGCTGCCCCTTGGCAACCTTGTCGCCCGCCTTCACGGCAAACGACACCACCTTGCCGGGCATGGGGGCCGTGAGGCGTCCGCCTTCAGCCGCTGCCTCGCCCGCGTGGGCCAGCAGGTCGATGGCGGTGATCTGCGTGGCGCCCAGCGGGGTGAACACATGGTCCACCTCGCCCTGCGCATACACGGCAGCGCGCGTGCGCTGGCCGGCGAACTGCAACTCGATGGCGCCCTGGGGCGCTGCGCCAAAGACCAGCGGCCCGGCCACCGCCGCATCGCCCTCGCCCACCTTCAAGTGCAAGCCGCCACCGCGCTCGTAAGTCAGCAGCGCCTTGGCGTGTTCACCGCCAAATTCAAATTCAAACCGGCGCTGCACCACTCCATGCGTGTGAAAGCCGTCGCGGCGGCTGAACGGGTCCACGCCCTCGCTCGTGCGCTCATTCAGCAAGGCCTGCGCCACGGCCGCCGCAGCGGCCAGGGGCAAGCCCACGGGCTCCTGATGGAACAACACGGCCTGCTCGCGCGGGATCAGCGCCGTGTCCAGCTTGGCGCTGGCAAACGCATCGGTGCGTGCCACGCGGCGCAAAAACTGCACGTTGGTTGCCAGGCCCACGATGTGGGTCTGGGCCAGCGCCTCGTCCAGCCGCGCCAGCGCCTGTTCGCGCGTGTCGCCGTGCACGATGAGCTTGGCCACCATGGAGTCGTAGAACGGGCTGATCGCATCGCCCTGTCGCACGCCGGAATCCACGCGCACCGCGCCGCGTTCAAACGTCACGCAATCGGGCAGCGCATACACATTGAGCGCACCGGTCGCGGGCAGGAAGTTGTTGTCGGGGTTCTCGGCACAGATGCGGGCCTCGATGGCGTGGCCTGTGATGCGCAGGTCTTGCTGCTGGAGCGGCAAGGGCTCGCCCGACGCTACACGCAGCTGCCACTCCACCAGGTCGAGGCCGGTGATCGCCTCGGTCACAGGGTGCTCCACCTGCAGGCGGGTGTTCATCTCCATGAAGTAGAACTTCATCTGCTCGGGGGCGTCGTAGCCGCCGGGCTGCTCGACGATGAACTCAACCGTGCCCGCGCCCACGTAGTTCACAGCCTTGGCTGCGGCCACAGCGGCCTCGCCCATGCGGGCACGCAGCTCCGGCGTCATGCCCGGCGCAGGCGCTTCTTCCAGCACCTTCTGGTGGCGGCGCTGCACGGAGCAATCGCGCTCAAACAGGTACACACAGTTGCCGTGCGTGTCGCCAAACACCTGGATCTCAATGTGGCGCGGGCGCTGCACGTACCTTTCGACCAGCACCGCGTCGTCACCAAAGCTGTTGATGGCCTCGCGCTTGCAGGAGTCGAGCGCCGCCGCAAAGTCCTCGGCCTTGCCCACGGCGCGCATGCCCTTGCCGCCACCGCCTGCGCTGGCCTTGATGAGCACGGGATAGCCAATACGGTCCGCCTCGCGTTGCAGCAGCGCCGGGTCCTGGTCAGCACCGTGGTAGCCGGGCACCAGGGGCACATGTGCCTGCTCCATGAGGCGCTTGGACTCGGCCTTTAGCCCCATGGCATTGATGGCGCTGGCGGGGGGGCCAATGAAAACCAGGCCCGCGTCGGCACAGGCCTTGGCGAAGTCTTCGTTCTCGCTCAGAAAACCGTAGCCAGGGTGGATGGCCTGCGCGCCCGTGGCCTTGGCAGCCTCGATGATGCGTTCCCAGCGCAGGTAGCTGTCCTTGGGTGCGCTGCCGCCAATGTGCACGGCCTCGTCGCACACGGCCACGTGTTTGGCGTTGGCGTCGGCGTCGGAGTACACGGCGACGGTTTTCACGCCCAGGCGCTTGGCAGTCGCTGCGACACGGCAAGCGATCTCGCCGCGATTGGCAATCAGGATTTTTTTAAACATTGCGCCCTCCTGCGGCGAGATCGCCTGCGCACGCTACGCGTGCCATGCGATTTGTCGAAACGGTTGCTAAGCAACCGTTTTCACCACGGTTTGCAATAAGGATCTTGTTGAACATGTTTAAGCCACCTTGGCAGAACCAGAAAAGAAAGAGGACAAGCGCCGCACCACGGCGCGCAGAAACTTGAACAGCACCACCAGCAGCAGCACCGACACGACCACCATCACCACCAGCGCGATGCCAAAGGCCACCGGGTGCTGCGTGGCCAGCCACACCACGGCCACCACCAGGCCGTCTTCAAAGAACGACAGCCCCCAGTTGGAAAACGGCTCGGGCGAGGTGTTCACGGCAGCGCGGGTGGTCATCTTGGTGGCCAAGGCCGTGGCAGAGAGCGAGCCGCCCAGCAGTCCCGCCACCACGGCCATGGTCGCGTTGTCGGCACCGAACACGCCGTAGGCCAACGCAGCGCCCGCAGGTACGCGGATGAAGGCATGGATGGCATCCCAGGCGCTGTCCACCCAGGGCACCTTGTCGGCAAAAAACTCCACCATCAGCATGAAGCCGCTGACCATCAGCACCAGCGGGTGCTGCAGCATCGCCAGGCCTGGCGGCAGGGGCATCCAGCCCAGCACGCCCATCATGCCGACCAGGAACACCACGGCATACAGCCGGAACCCGCTGGCCCAGCCCAGTGCGGCGGCCAGCGCCAGCAGGCTGGGCATGTCGAGCTTCGCAGTTGCTGTGGCTGCCGCGTCGCCCACGGCGCGCGCGGTGCCGCCATCCACATGCAGCCCCAGCGTGTGGAGCCACTGCACGATGTTGAACCAGAGGGTGTCCATGGTCTGCTTGTACTGATCAGCCCACCCAGGCGGGTTTGCGCTTGTTGAGGAAGGACTGCACGCCTTCCTTGCCCTCGTCGCTGGCACGGATGTCGGCAATGCCCTGCACCGTGGCGGCGATGAGGCCCGCGTTGATCTCCCGCTCTGCCACATCCATCACCAGCCTCTTGCACACGCGCACAGCGTTGGGGCTGGCGCTGGTCAGGGCCTTGAGCAGTTCGTCCACTTTGGCGTCGAGCTGGTCAGCGACCACGACCTCATGCACAAAGCCAATGCGCAAGGCTTCGGCCGCGCCAAAACGCTCAGCGGTGAGGAAGTACCGGTGCGCAGCGCGTGCGCCCATGGCACGGATCACATAAGGGCTGATGGTGGCGGGGATGAGTCCCAGCTTCACCTCGCTGAGGCAAAAGCCCGCCGTGTCCACGGCCACGGCCATGTCGCACGCGGCCACCAGGCCCATACCACCTGCGTACACATCGCCCTGTACGCGGGCAATCGTGGGCTTGGGGCACTCGTAGATCACGCGCAGCATCTCGGCCAGCTTGCCGGCGTCGGCGATGTTTTCATCGCGCGTGTAGTCGGCCATGCGGCGCATCCAGTTGAGGTTGGCACCGGCGCAAAAGGCAGGGCCTTCTGCGGCGAGCACCACGGCGCGCACATCGGCACGCCCGCCCACTTCGATGAAGGCGGCGGTGATCTCGGCAATGACCTCATCGCTGAAGGCGTTGCGAATCTCAGGCTGCGTGAGCGTGATACGCGCCACGGCGCCGGTCTGAGTGATGGAAAGGTTCTGGCTGCTCATGGCTTGGACGGGTTTTGCAGAAAGTAGACGAAGTCCAGCTCGGGACAGGGCTGGCCCAGCGCGGTCAATGCCGCAGTGATCTGACCCCGGTGGTGCGTGCCGTGGTTGAACACGTGCGCCAGCGTGGCCGCAAACGGCAGCGATGCCGCCGTGCCACGCATGGTGGTGTAGTCGAGCGTGCCGCTCCAGCGATCAGGCGAGAACGAAGCAATCAACGGTGCCCAGCGGGCAGCGCCTTCGCGCAACCGGGCATCGAGTTGCGCGCGGTCGAGTTCCAGCTCGGCGTCCAGCGCCACCTTGGGCGAGATGCCTTCGGCAAAGCGCACGAACCACAGATGGTGCTCGCCCACCAGCAGGTGGTTGAGCGTGCCGTGGATGCTGTGGAAGAACAACCCCACATCGCGCCGGTAGTCGTCCCCTGGTACCTCCGTCACTGCGTCGAGCAGGCGAGCAGTGGCCCACTGGTTGTAGCGTGCGAGTTGGGTGAAATGGTCGGTGGCGTTCATGGCGCGGTCGGGGTGCCCAGCACCCGTTTCCAGAAGGATTGCAGCGCGGCCAGCGACTGAACGCGCGCTGTGGGGTTTCCGCCCTGGTGCACACCGTGGGCCGACGTGCCATTGGGCACATCGCCGCGCAGGCGCACGGGCGCGGTGCCATCAAAGCCGTGGTAGCTGCCTTCGTACACGTGCACCGTCACGTCGCTGCCAGCGCGGGCCTTCAGCGTGCCGGCCCAGTCCACGCAGGGTTGGGCTGGGGTCCAGTCGTCCAGCGCACCCAGCTGTATCAGCAGCGGAATACTTTCTGCCACGGCCTGGTGTTTGAGCAGGGGCCCGCAGCCGGGGTAGAAGACCGCCGCACCGGCCAGTGTCGGCTCGCCCTCGCGCGGGCGGGTGAGCCGCTGCACCAGCAAATTCAACGTGGTGGTGCCGCCGTTGGACCAGCCCATCACGCCGATGTGCCGCGCATCCACGCCGGGCTGCGCGGCCAGCCACACCAGGGCCGCGCGCGCGTCTTGCACGCGGTCGTTCACGTTCAGGCTGCGGTCGCTGTAACGGGTCTGGCACACATCACGCAGCCCGCGCGATCCGAAACTGTCCGGCATCAGCACGGCATAGCCTGCGGCGTGCAGCGTTTCGGCCGTTTCACGGTAGCGGGAAGACAAAACGCCCGCCTTGGCAAACAGGCCTCCACAGCCATGCAGCGCCAGAACGGCCGGCTGTACAGACGCACTGGCCTGCGCGGATGATGGCTGGGGCGCTGGCCACCAATGGGCACGCAGCACGGTACCGGAAGGCAAAGGCAACTCCACCTGGTGCAGCGCCGCAGGCTCTCCAGCGGGCGACTGGGCCCGTGCGGCGCCAGTGCAGACGCCAACGCAGGCGACAACAAGAGCCAACGCGGCGAAGGCCTTGCGAGGAGAGAGGTAGATGGCGAACGTCATGGCAGACAAGTCAACGCGCAATGGCGGCGGGGAACCCGTTCGCATCCAGAAACTCGGACACTGCGGGCTGCCACACCTGCGGGAAACGCGTGAAGAGGGAATGCCCGTCCTCGCCATGGGGCGGCAACTGCACAAAGCTCGCCTTGCCGCCCGCCTTGGTGAACGCAGCGTGCCACTGGCGTGGCAACTGGGGGCCGAAGTACATGTCATTTTCGGTGTAGATCCACAGCATGGGCACCTTGGCCTGCGCACCGTAGGCCTGAAAAGTGCGCTCCAGCGCTGGCTGCGAGCAGGGATTCTGGGGCCGGCCCTTAGGGTCGCCGCCACTGCCGCCTGCAAAGTTGACGGCCGCAACCACTCCGGGCGGATTCATCGCAGCCAGGGCCACGGTGCTGGCGCCACCGAACGACTGCCCGACCACCAACACCCTGTCGGGTGCAACGTCCGGCCGCTGGCGCACGGCGTTCAGGGCGGCCAGGATTTGCACGGCTGCGGCGTCGAACCCTGGCGCGTAGTTGCGGTTGTTGCAGGCCCCCGTGTCCTCCACGTCTTCGCCACCGCTCACGCCATAGCCCACGCGGGTCGGCACGGCCACCACAAATCCACGGCGCAGCAGGTAACGCGATGCATCGGTATAACGCGCCCGCCCCAGGCTGGCCCGGCCTTGCGCATCCGGTGCGCGACCGTGGTTGATGAGTGCAATCGGCGCGGGCCGGGGGTTGGTGTCGTCGGACCAGACCGTCACGCGGATGTCTTGGGCGATCTGCTTGCCCCAGGGGTTTTTGACCTGCACGGGAACATGGATCTGCTCCTCCACCACCCGTGCATGCGCGGCACTGGCCAGCACCGCCAACGCCACACCCCAAGACAGTCCACAAGACACGCGCATCTCTGCAGCCCCTTACATGCGGAACAGGCCGAACTTGGTGTCTTCGATCGGCGCATTGCGCGTGGCGGCCAGGCCCAGCGCCAGCACACGGCGGGTGTCGGCGGGGTCGATCACGCCGTCGTCCCACAAGCGCGCAGTGGCGTAGTAGGGGTGGCCCTGGTCTTCGTATTGACGGCGGATGGGGGCCTTGAAGGCTTCTTCCTCCTCCATGCTCCACTGGCCGCCCTTGCCTTCGATGCCGTCGCGCTTCACCGTGGCGAGCACGCCTGCGGCCTGCTCGCCACCCATCACGCTGATGCGCGCGTTGGGCCACATCCACAGGAAGCGGGGCGAGTACGCGCGGCCGCACATGCCGTAGTTGCCTGCGCCAAAGCTGCCGCCGATGATGATGGTGAACTTGGGCACGCTGGCCGTGGCCACGGCCGTCACCATCTTGGCGCCGTTGCGGGCGATGCCTTCGTTCTCGTACTTGCGGCCCACCATGAAGCCGGTGATGTTCTGCAGGAACACCAGCGGGATCTTGCGCTGGCAGCACAGCTCGATGAAGTGCGCGCCCTTGAGCGCCGACTCGCTGAACAGGATGCCGTTGTTGGCGATGATGCCGACCATCATCCCTTCGATGCGCGCAAAGCCCGTGACCAGTGTGGTGCCGTAGCGTGCCTTGAACTCGTCGAACTCGCTGCCGTCCACGATGCGCGCAATGATCTCGCGCACGTCAAACGGCTTGCGCGTGTCCACGGGGATCACGCCGTACAGCTCCTCTGCTGCGAATTTAGGAGCTACCGGTGCATGATCTGCGGGCGCCCGCGGCTTGTTTTTATTCAAATTGCGCACTGCATTGCGTGCCAGTTGCAGCGCGTGCATGTCGTTCTGCGCCAGGTGGTCGGCCACACCCGACAAGCGCGTGTGCACGTCGCCGCCGCCCAGGTCTTCGGCCGTCACGACCTCGCCCGTCGCGGCCTTGACCAGCGGCGGGCCACCCAAAAAGATGGTGCCCTGGTTCTTGACGATGATGGACTCGTCACTCATGGCCGGCACATAGGCACCACCTGCCGTGCACGATCCCATGACCACGGCGATCTGCGAGATGCCCATAGCGCTCATGTTGGCCTGGTTGAAGAAGATGCGGCCGAAGTGGTCGCGGTCAGGAAAGACTTCGTCCTGGTTGGGCAGATTGGCGCCGCCGGAGTCCACCAGGTAGATGCAGGGCAGGTGGTTCTGCTGCGCCACTTCCTGCGCGCGCAAGTGCTTCTTGACGGTGAGCGGGTAGTAGGTGCCACCCTTCACCGTGGCGTCGTTGCACACGATCATGCAGTCCACGCCGCTCACGCGGCCAACCCCCGCGATGAGCCCCGCGCCGGGCGCGTCGTTGTTATACATGTTGAGCGCGGCCAGCGGCGCCAGTTCGAGGAACGGCGTTCCCGGGTCCAGCAGCATCTGCACGCGCTCGCGCGGCAGCAGCTTGCCGCGTGCGGTGTGCTTGGCGCGGGCAGCCTCACCGCCGCCCTGGGCCACCTTGCCGAGCTGGGCGCGCAGGTCATCCACCAGCGTGCGCATGGCGGCGGCATTGGCCAGAAAGTCCGCCGAGCGGGCGTTGAGTTGGGTGTCGAGAATGGTCATACGTTGTGGCTCTTTCAAGCGGTTTTCTGTTCTTCCAGGCCCAGCTGGTCCTTCATCTCGTCGCGGATCTTGAACTTCTGGATCTTGCCCGTCACCGTCATCGGAAAGCTGGTGACAAAGCGGATGTAGCGCGGCACCTTGTAGTGCGCAATCTGGCCCTTGCAGAAGGCGCGGATGTCGTCCTCGGTGGGCTGCGTGCCGGGCTTGGCGATGATCCAGGCACAGAGTTCTTCGCCGTACTTCTGGTCGGGCACGCCCACCACCTGCACGTCCTGCACCTGCGGGTGGCGATACAAAAATTCTTCGATCTCGCGCGGGTAGATGTTCTCGCCGCCACGGATCACCATGTCCTTGATGCGGCCGACGATGTTCACATAGCCCTCGGCATCCATGGTGGCCAGGTCGCCGGTGTGCATCCAGCCGCCGTCGTCGATGGCCTCGCGGGTCTTGGTCTCATCGCCCCAGTAGCCGTGCATGACGGAATAGCCTTTGGTGCAGAACTCGCCGCGCTGGCCGACGGGAGCGATGGCGCCCGTGTCAGGGTCCACGATCTTCACCTCCAAATGCGGCTGCACCTGGCCCACGGTCGATACGCGCTTGTCCAGCGGCGTGTCGGTGCTGCTTTGGCAGCTCACGGGGCTGGTCTCGGTCATGCCGTAGGCGATGGTGATTTCGCGCAGGTTCATCTGCTCCACCACACGCTTCATCACCTCGGTGGGGCAGGGCGAGCCCGCCATGATGCCTGTGCGCAGCGTGCTCAGGTTGAACTCGGCAAAACGCGGGTGGTCCAGCTCGGCGATGAACATGGTGGGCACGCCGTGCAGGCCGGTGCAGCGCTCGTCCTGCACCGTCTGCAGCACGGTGATCGGGTCGAATCCGTCATTGGGGTACACGATGGCAGAGCCATGCGTGAGGCAGGCCAGGTTGCCCAGGACCATGCCAAAGCAGTGGTACAGCGGCACGGGGATGCACAGCCGGTCTTCGGGCGTGAGCTTCATGCACTCGCCAATGAAGAAGCCGTTGTTCAGGATGTTGCGGTGCGTGAGCGTGGCCCCCTTGGGGAAGCCCGTGGTGCCGCTGGTGAACTGGATGTTGATGGGGTCGGTGGCCTTGAGCGCGGCGGCGATGTGCGCCAGGCGCGGGTCTGCCGCGTTGCCGCGTGCCATCAAATCGGTGAAACGCATCAGACCCGGTTCGTCGGCGCCCTGCCCCGCCTCATCGATCCACACCACAGTGTTCAGGTGGGGCAGCTTCACAGAGCCCAGCTGGCCTGGCTGCTGGTGGTGCCACTCGGGCGCCAGCTCGCGCAGCATGCCCAGGTAGTCGCTGGTCTTGAAGCGGGCCATGGTCACCAGCAGCTTGCAGCCCACCTTGTTCAGGGCGTATTCCACCTCAGACGTGCGGTACGCCGGGTTGATGTTGACCAGCACCAAGCCCACCTGGGCGGTGGCCAGCTGCATCAGCACCCATTCGGCATTGTTGTGCGACCAGATGCCCACGCGGTCGCCAGGGGCGAGCCCCATGCCCAGCAGCGCGCTGGCCAGGCGGTGCGCCTCGGTCTGCAACTGGGCATAGGTATAGCGGCGGCCCTGGTGCACGCTGACCAGCGCCTCGCGCTCGGGCTGGCGGGCCACCATGTCGGCAAAGAAGGCGCCGATGGTCTGCTCGATCAGGGGAACATCGGTGGCGCCACGGGCGTAGCTCTCCACCAGTGGTGCGGATTGTGTTGCGGCTGCAGTCGTCACGGGTTTGTCTCCTCGGTCATCCGGCCAGCGCGGGCAGAGCACGCGTGGCAAGCCATTCGAAAGCATAGGCAAGCATAGAAGCCCACGGCCCGGCCGGGTTGCCACAATGGTTGCAAATCGTGCCACGGCTGGCACACTCTGTAACGTGAAATCACCTGCCTCTATCGCCCACCGCCTGCCTGCTTCCGCCACAGCCCCCGCAGCGACGCCCATCGCACCGGCGGCCACGCCCATCGCGTTCGTGCGCGCCATTGCTCTGGCCTATGAACGGCGCGGCATGAGCCCCGAACGCGCCCTGGCCCAGGCACAGATTGCGCCGCAGCTGCTGCAAGACGACAGCGCCCGCATCACCGCCTGGCAGATGGAACAGATCTCCGACGCCGCCATGCAGGAGCTGGACGACGAAGCCCTGGGCTGGTTCAGCCGCCGCCTGCCCTGGGGCAGCTACGGCATGCTGGCGCGCGCCAGCATCAGCTCGCCCACGCTGCAGGTGGCCCTGGCCCGCTGGTGCCGCCACCATGGCCTGCTGGCAGACGACATTGCGCTGCACCTCACCACCCAGGGCGACACCGCCACCCTGGCCATCACCGAGGCCCGCGACCTGGGCGCGCTGCGCGAGTTCTGTCTGGTGTCGGTACTGCGCAATGCCCACGGCCTGGCCTGCTGGATGGTGGACTCGCGCATCCCCCTCATCGCCGCCGAGTTTGCCTTTGGTGCGCCCCCGCATGCCGATGCCTACGCCGTGCTGTTCCGTGGCCCCGTCACCTTCCACGCGCCACGCACCGCCATTCACTTCGACGCCCGCTACCTGCACCTGCCCCTGCGCCGGGACGAGCAGGCCCTGCGCCAGATGCTGCAACACGCCCTGCCCCTGACGGTGCTGAACTACCGCCGCGACCGCCTGCTGGTGCAGCGCGTGCGTCAATTGCTGGCCGCGCCCCTGCCAGGCCAGCCTGCGCACGCCCTGCCCCAGCACAGCGCCGAATCCCTGGCCGCGCTGCTGCACGTATCGCCGCGCACACTGCACCGGCAGCTGAAGGAAGAAGGCGCCACGCTGCAGGGCCTGAAAGACGAGGTGCGCCGCACCCGCGCGGTGGAGCTGCTGCACCGCACGCAACGGCCCATCAAGCAGGTGGCGGAAGCGGCGGGGTTTGATAACGAGAAGAGTTTTATCCGGGCGTTTAGGGGGTGGACGGGGCAGTCGCCGGCAGAGTTTCGGAGGGCGGTGCAGCTATGAGCCGAAGAAAAATGTACGGGCATCAGTAGATTCAAGACCATGACCAAGACAGACACACTAACGGGAACCTTAGAGCCGAGCGCCCTGATGACCTTCTACGAAGCACATTTCGGCCTAACTGCATCAATTCTTCAAAGAATAGGCGCCTTCGCAGTCGCGTGGGGAATGTTTGAAAATCAACTGGAATTGGCAACCTTAGTTCTTCTGGACGAAGAACTAGAAGTAGGGCAACGTCCATCAACAGACAGTCTTCAAGCAAGCGACTTGATTTCTCGCTTTAGAAGGGCAGGTGCGTCTTTTGGTCCTGTGTTTACTGAGGCCTGCGATGAACTAGCGAGCGCAGCCGCCGATTTGCTGATTTTTCGAAACACGATCATGCACGGCATGGCGATTCCTCCGCCCGCAGGCGGGCCTAAGTTCGCAAAAAACACTGCTTGGTTCGGAGAGAAACGGAAGCGTCCTTTTGCGGAAGCTCAGGTTAGCGAAAGGCTGCTTGACCTAGCCATCCAATGCACCAGCACCCTTTACACACAGAGCGTTTTTCTACAGATTGCAGCACGCTCCGAAAAGGGAGATCAGCACGCAATCGCATCCGACGCTATCGCCCCACTGATGAATTCGAGAAGCGCTGCTGATAAGTTGCGGCGCGAGACCAGCTAGTGATTTCTGGACTTACGCCACCTAACTCGTACGCAATCCCCATGCTCCACCTCCACCACTGCGTTAGCGCCCGTTCCTTCCGCCCCCTGTGGATGCTCGAAGAACTGCAACTCCCCTACCAGCTCCACATGCTGCCGTTCCCGCCCCGTGCCAAGGCGCGGTGGTTTCTGGAAGAAAACCCGCTGGGCACGGTACCGCTGCTCGTCCAAGGCGATGTCCGCATGACCGAATCCGCCGCGATGTGCCAGTACCTCGCGGCCACGCACCCGGATGCGGGGCTGGACGTGGCGCCCACGCACCCGGCGTATGGCGCTTACCTGAACTGGCTGCACATGAGCGATGCCACACTGACCTTTCCGCAGACGCTGGTGCTGCGCTACGGGCGCTTTGAACCGGCAGAGCGCAAGCAACCGCAGGTGGTGGAGGACTACAGCCGCTGGTTTCTGGCACGGCTGCGCGCCGTGGAGACGGCGCTGGTCCATGGCACCAGCGACTACCTGTGCGCAGGCCGCTTCACGGCGGCGGATGTAGCGGTGGGTTATGCGCTGCTGCTGGCGCAGCACCTGGGGCTGAGTGCGCAATTTGGCCCGGCCACGCATGCCTACTGGCAGCGGCTGCAGCAGCGGCCCGGTTACCAGCGGGCGATGGTGGCACAGGTGCGTGCCGCTGAAGAGCAAGGTGTGCCCACCACGCCTGCACCCGATACGCAGCCCTGAGAACCTGTTCAAAGTCTTTTTGCGATCGCGCGGGGTGCCGCAAACAGGCTCTGCGGTCAGCAGCCCAGCAGCTCTGGCAACTCCGCCATGCTGCGAAACACGTGCTGCGCGCCCGCAGCCCGCAGCGCGGCGCCGTCATCCAGCGGCGCGTAGGCAAACACTGTGGCCCCGGCCGCCACGCCAGCAGTCACGCCGGTCACTGTGTCTTCGACCACCGCGCAGCGCGTGGGCACGGCCTGCAGCGCTGCAGCGGCGGCAAGGTACACATCGGGCGCGGGCTTGGTGGCGGGCATTTCGTGGCCGCTGAAAATGCGGCCTTCAAAGTAAGGCGCCAGGCCCACCTTGGCCAGCTGCATCTCGACCTTGAAACGGTCGGCCCCCGAGGCACAGGCAATGCGCCCGTCGTGGTGGGCGTGCACACGCTCGACAGCGCCATGGATGTGCTCGATGGCGGTGAGCTGCGCCTCCAGCGCGGCGTTGCGGCGTGCGTAGAAGGCCGACATCCATTCGTCGGTCAGCGGGCGGCCGGTGTGGTGCTCAATGCGCGCGGCCTCGCTGCGCACCATCTTGCCGATGAAAAGGCGCATGCACTCTTCCGGCGTCAGCACCCACCCGGCCTCGGCCAGCATGTCGCGCAGCACGCCGTTGGTGATGGGCTCGCTGTCCACCAGCACGCCGTCACAGTCAAACAGGATTGCTTCAAATTTCATAGCTATCAAGGCATATTGCACTAGCGCTTGAGGTGGTTTTGGCTTGAATTTCAGCCATGGAGGTCTCCATCGACATAGAACCAGCGCCCCTCCTCGCGCACAAAACGGCTGGTCTCGTGCAGGCGCACGGCGCGTCCAGCGACACGGTAGCGGGCCACAAACTCGACCACGGCGTGGTCGGCGTCGGTGGCGACGTATCGGCGCACGTCCAGCCCGAGCCATTTGGCCCCCGCATCAAAGTCGAGCGTGGCCGGGCGCGTGCTGGCGTGCCAGGTGGCCTGCAGGTAGTCGGCCCGCTCGCACGCAAAGGCGGTGTAGCGCGACCGCATGAGGCTTTCGGCATCGGGGGCGGCCATGGCATCCAGCCCAGGTGCCGCCAGGTAACGGCCGCAACAGCTGGCGAAGGGCAAGGGGGTAGCGCTTTTGCCCTTGCTGCCCCCCGGGCCCGCAGGCGCCAGGCGCCCGCAAGGGCAGGGGTCGTTAGGCTGTGGCAAAGGCATCGTGACGTCTCTCAGCGCAAGGCACCAAACACCTTGCGCGCGATGGCGCTGCCGGCGGCGGCCGGGTCCTGGCGGATCTTGCGCTCTTCTTCGCCAATCATGAGGTACAGGCCGTCCAGCGTCTTGCCGGTGACGTACTGCGCCAGGTTGGCGTCTTCGGCCTTCAGCAGGCCAAAACTCGCGGCCTTGCCCGCGAAGGCGTTGTATTTCTGCGTGAGGCCGACTTTCTCGGTGGCCTGGTTCACCACCGGCAGAAAGCGCTGGCCCAGTGGCGTGCGCGTCTTGTCGGCAAAAAAGGCGGTCACCGAGTTGTCGCCGCCGGTGAGGATGTTCTTGGCATCGGTCACCGTCATGTTCTGCACCGCGCCCACCAGCAGGTCCTTGCCCATGGGCACGGCCGCTTCGGCGGCGCGGTTGATGGACACCACCAGCTCATCGATGCGCTTGCCCTGGCCCAGCGACTTCATCACCTTGGCGGCGTCGTCCAGGTAGCCCGGCAGGCCGATGCGCACCTTGGGGTTGCCCAGAAACCCGTCGTTGCGGCCCAGCAGCGACACCGCCGCCTGCGCGCCCTGGGTCAGCGCGGCCTTGAGGCCGCTGGAGGCGTCGGCATTGGTGAGGTCGCCCAGCGACAGCGCCCAGGCGTGCTGCGCAGTGGCGCACAGCAGCGCCCCCATGAGGCTGGTTTGGTGGAATTGGCGGCGTTGCATGGGGCGGTACTTTCGATGGGGGCAGCAGAGGAGGCCCGCTCGGCCGCCACTGCAATGAGGGCGCACTGTGCCGGAGCCGTGCGGGGGATTGCCCGGGATTTTCGCTCAGCGAATGAGGGGCAAGCCGCAGGCCGTAGACTGGCCCCACCCAAGCATCCAACAAGGAACCTTGCAATGTGGCAAATGAGTGTGCCGTGGTGGGAGTTTGTGCTGCGCGGCGTGGTGGTGTATCTGTTCTTGCTGGTGTTCATGCGCCTGTCGGGCAAGCGGCAGACAGGGCAGTACGAGCCGTTTGACCTGATCCTGCTGTTGATCCTGTCGAACGCGGTGCAGAACTCGATGAACGCGGGCGACAACTCGCTCGTGGGCGGGCTGATCTCTGCCAGCACGCTGATGCTGCTGCATGTGGCGCTGGCGCGGCTGGCGTTCCACTTCCCGCGCATCGGGCGCTGGGTGGACGGCAAGGCCCAGGTGCTGATCCACCAGGGCGAGCTGAACCAGGCGCTGATGCGCAAGGAGCTGCTGACCCGCGACGACGTGGAGGCCGCACTGCGCGCCGGTGGCTGCCTGCACGCGCACGAAGTGGAACGCGCCACCATCGAGACCAACGGGCAGATCACCGTGGTGCTGCGCCGCCGTGGCGAAGAGGGCTGAGCCGCCCCGCGCCCACTCCAACAATCTGCGCCCCCCATAGGCCCTCACAACACACGCGACCCGATATGACTGCACTGAACGTTCTGGGCACCATGCTGATGCCCTGCTCCTACGACCCGCTGACCGGCTACTACCGCGATGGCTGCTGCAACACCGACGAGCACGACCACGGCACCCACGTGATCTGCGCACGCATGACACAGGCGTTTCTGGACTTCTCGCTGTCGCGGGGCAACGACCTCATCACCCCCCGGCCCGAATACCGGTTTGCAGGACTCAAGGCCAACAACCGCTGGTGCCTGTGCGCCCTGCGCTGGAAGGAAGCCTACGAGGCGGGTGTGGCACCGCCGGTGATCCTGGAATGCACCCATGCCCGCGCGCTGGAGTTTGTGACGCTGGCGCAGTTGCAGAGCGCGGCGCTGTCCAGCAGCTGACCGTTCTGACAAGCGCGGGGCGCACTCCGGGCCGGGTGCGCCACCCCTTGCACCCTACCTCTGTCGGGTTGCCGGTGATTGGCTGCACGGCGAAAGATCAGGACTTTGTGTTCCTCCCTTTCGCTGCACATGCGGCCACATCCGTCACCATGACTATCACCCTTTCTGTCCAGCAACGGCGCGCGCGTGCCGCTGCCACCCCGCCCCGTTCAACCACCCCGCTGCGCCTGTGCGCAGTCAGCGCTGCCGTGGCCGCTGCTGCACTACTGAGCGGCTGCGAGACCACCAACATGCGCATGGGCAGCGCCGATGCCAAGACCGTGGCCACCGGCAGCGCTGCGGGCGGAGCCTCTACCGGCGCCAGCGACTCGCTGGAGCGTTGCGAAAGCCCGCTGGGCACCGTCTCGCTGATCGAAAACCAGCAGGCTGGCTGGTACACCATCCTGCGTGACCAATACCGCCTGCCGCCCACGGCCAACCTGCTGCGTCTGCTGGTGCAGCAGTCCAACTGCTTTGTGGTGGTGGAGCGCGGCGCCGCCGGCATGAACGCGATGACGCGCGAGCGCGCGCTGATGCAGTCGGGCGAAATGCGGCAGGGCAGCCAGTTTGGCCAGGGGCAGATGGTGGCCTCGGACTATGGCCTGTCGCCCGAAATCGTGTTCCAGAACAACAACGCAGGCGGTGCCTCCGCATCGCTGGGCGGCCTGGTCGGTGGCCGTGCGGGGGGCCTGCTGGCAGCCATCGGCGGCAACATGAACACCAAGGAGGCCAGCGCGCTGCTCACGCTCATCGACAACCGATCCGGTGTGCAGGTGGCGGCGTCAGAAGGCAGTGCCGCCAAGACCGACTTTGGCGCCATGGGGCAACTGCTGGGCGGATCGGGCGGCGCGCGCATGGGCGGCTACTCCAACACGGCCGAAGGCAAGGTGATTGCGGCCGCTTTCATGGATGCGTTCAACCAGATGGTGCAGTCGCTGCGCAACTACCGCGCCCAGACGGTGAAGGGCCAGGGCCTGGGGGGTGGCGGGCGGCTGAGTGTGGACGGCGCCGCACCGCCCTCGCAGACATCGGCCGCGCGTGCTGCCGCGCAAAACAATGGAGCCACCGCAGGACTTTCGCTGCGCGATGCGCAGGCCCGCCTGAACGAGCTGGGCTATAACGCGGGCACGCCCGATGGCGCCATGGGCGGCAAGACGACGGCAGCGCTGCGCGCCTTTCAGAAGGACAAAGGGCTGCCCACATCCGGGCGGCTGGATGCGGCCACGGCGGCGGAACTCGCTCGCTGAAGCCTGAGGGATGCCCCGGGGACACCGGGGCGGGTGGCCCTGCAGCAATGGGCGCGCTCCAACACAAAGCGGATCACATCCGAGCAAAGAAAAGCCCCCGCAGCAACTTCGCTGCGGGGGCTTTGGGTTGGTTGGGGGGCCACACGGCCCCCAGCACTCAGTTTTGCGTGTAGCAGGTCTTGGCAGGCAAGACGGTGTCCACGTAGCTCTCCACGCTGGCCGTCGTCGGGAACGCGGTGGGTATCTGATCGCCAAAGATGCACAGGCGGGGCCCCTTGCGTGCCCAGACAGCGCGCGATGTCAGGCCCGACGGCTGGGTCCACAGCCCCCAGAAAGCGGTCAGCGTGGCCGTACTGCCGTTGCGGTCGAACGCTATATTGCCCACATCGGTCAGCGGACCTGCAACGGTGCCCGTGCCGGAACAGCTGGCGTCGGCATAGGTCACCACACCAATCTGCCCCGTCACGCGGGTGTCGCTCTGGCGGGTGATGCGCCACAGCGAGCGTCCCCAGGTTCCTGGCCGCACCACCACGCACAGCTCCTGCTTCCAGTCGCCCTCCGGCAGCCCCAGCGCCGCCGTCGCGCAGCTCACGTCCACCGAACTCACATTGGCCGACCCTACCGTGCCCGTTCCGTTGCGCACCGTGCAGCTCTGGCCCGAAGGCTGCGTGCGCACCGTGATGGCGTAGGCCGTGCCACCCGCCAGTGCCGTGCCGAACGTGAAGCCGCCGTTGCTGGACACCGACAGATCGTCGCGCCCGTTGTTCTGCAGCACCACAGCGCCACCCGCCAGGCCGCTGACCGAGCCGCCCACCGTGTAGGTGGCAGCCGCCAGGTTTTCGCAGCGCACCTGCACGTTGCTCACGTTGGCAGTGGCTGTGCCGGTGCCTTCCGTCACCGTGCAGCGCTGCCCGCTGGGCTGGGTCTTCACGGTGACGGCATAGGCAATGCCGTTGTCCAGACGCGTGACGAACACGAAGTTGCCATTGGCGTTCACCGTCAGGTCGTCCTTGCCGGCGTTCTGCAGCGTCACCGTTTTGCCAGCCCCCAGGCCGCTGACCGCGCCGCCGATACTGAATGCGCCAGCGCTGGGCGGAGGCGTGCCGTTGTCGTCATCACCGCCGCCACAGCCCACCAGCAAGGCAGCAGCCAGGCCCAGGGGGGCCCAGCGGAAGATAGGTCGTGCAGAGTGCCAGGTGCGCCCGGCACCCGTTGCGCTGGCTTGTCGTGTCATGAACAGAAACCTCGTGATGGTGAATGGAGCGCGGATTCTGTGCAGCACCCCATCCCGTGCGAAACCCTACGCTAGTAGGGTTTGCGCGCCGCCCATCCTGCTGAACACTTGGCAGAATTTGCCCGCAGGCATACCTTCTGGCACCGGCATCCCGCCGGGTTGCGCCCCCTCCACCACCGCATGTCCTCCACCTCTCAGTACGCGCTCATCCTTGACGACCATCCGTTGGTGGCACACGGCATGGCCGAATTCCTGCGCGCGCGACTGCCGCAGATGGACGTGGTGGTGGCCGCTGGGGCAAACGACCTTCTGCGCTGGGTGGACACGCGGGGCACACCGGCCATCGCGCTCATCGACTTCTGGCTGGCAGAAGGCGCCGCCGTGGGCCTGATCGCCCAGGTGCGCAGCTACTGCCCCGGAATGCCCATCGCGGTGATCAGTGGCGACGATGACCCCGCCGTGATGGACCAGGCCCGACAGGCAGGCGCGCAGGGCTTCATCCACAAACAAGCGGCGCCTGAAACCTTCGGTCTGGCGGTGGAGGCCTTGCTGAGCGGGCTGGTCTGGTTTGAGCCGGGCCATCCGGGCAGCCAGCCGCTGCGCAGCCGCGACCTGCCGGTGACACCGGCCGAGCTGGGGCTGTCTGTCCGGCAGGGCCAGATCCTTGCGCTGGTGCTGCAGGGGCTGCCCAACAAGCGCATTGCATCGCAGCTGGATATTGCAGAGAGCACCGTGAAGGAGCACGTGACGGGCATCCTGGAGCGGCTGCGGGTGCGCACACGGGTCGAGGCCATCACCCTGCTGCGCGGGCGTCGGCTGGAGCTGCCCTGATGCGCCTCGTCCGGGCTGTGGTGCTGGTCGCGGCCTTGTGCCTGCAGACGACATTGCCCGCGAGGGCGCAGGCACTGAACCCGGACCTGGCCGAGCTGGACCGGCTGCAAAACCTGTCGCAACGCAACAGCGCCGAAGCCGTGCAGGCGCTGCAGGCCGCCGCGGCACGTTTTGCCAACGCGGCCGATGCCGCGACCCGGCGCACTTACTTGGCGGCGCTGACAGACGCGGCCTTCGAGACCGGGCAGACAACGGAGGTGACCGAGGGCATTGCGCAGCTGAAGGCGCTCGCCGCTGCGCAGAAAGATCCGTCGTCGCAGGTGCTGGCTGTCTGCTTCGAGGCCCGGCAACTGGCCGTGGCGGGAAAAACACGCGCCGGACTGGACGCACTGGCGCGCGAAGCGGCCGCCGCCGAGCGCGCACCCGACCCCTGGGTGCGCTGGCTCTACCACCTGACGCTGGGCGCCCTGCACAGCGGCAACGGCCAGTTCGAAACGGCGATGACCCACCTGCTGCGCAGCCTGGAACTCTCGCGCACGCTGCCACGCCAGGCGGCCACGTCTGAGCTGCGGTCGCGCACCCACCTGGAGCTGCTGCACTTCGACATGAAGAACCCGGACCGGGCGCTGCAAACCATCCGCGAGACGCTGCCCCTGGCCGAAAAGCTGGACGCCCGGCAGGCGCTGGGCTGGCTGCACCTGCACCGTGGGAATGTGGAAAACGTGCAGGGCAACCTCGACACCGCCGTGGCCGCCTACCGGCAGTCCTTGCAGATCGCTCGCGCTGGAGGGCTCACCGGGCTCCAGGCCACGGCGCTGAACAACCTGGGCGACGTCCTGCTGCAGCGCAAGGCGTATGCCGCGGCCGAGCCCGTGATGCGCGAGGCCCTGGCCGCGTACCGCAATGCACACGAGCTGAACGGGGCCGCAATGGCGCAGGCCAATCTGGGCTTTGCACTCATGGGCCAGGGCCGCATTGCGGCTGGCGTGCACGAGGTGGAGGCGGGCATCCGGTTCGTGCACGAAGCAGGCTCCCTGCCCATGGAAGAGCAGTTGCTGGGCGAGCTGTCGCGCATGTACGAGCAAGCCGGCCTGTACCGCGAGGCCATGGCCACCACCCGCAAGCAGCAGGCGCTGGCCAAGGAACTGTTCCATACCGAGCGCGACCAGGCTGTGACGACCTTGCAGGAGCGCTTTGACAGCGCTGAACGGCAGCGCCAGATCGAGCAGCTGGCGCAGGCCAACCGGGTACAGGATGCCGAGCTGCGCGTGCGCCGCATGCAGCAGATCGGACTGGCGGCTGCGGTGGCACTGGCACTGCTTGCAGCGGGCGCCAGCTTCTGGCTGTACCGCCGCACGCGCACTGCCAACGAGGCCCTGGCCGAAGCCCGGCGCCAGGCGGAAGGCGCCCTGACCGAGAAAAACCTGTTCCTCGCCACCGCCAGCCACGACCTGCGCCAACCCGTGCACGCCATGTCCTTGATGGTGGAGGCGATCAACCTGCGCAATACCGACCCGGTCCTGCGCCCGCTGGTGGCCGACCTGCGCACCAGCATGCAGGCCATGAGCCAGCTGTTCAATGCGCTGCTGGACCTGTCGCGCCTGGAGTCGGGGCAGCCGCTGGGCCACAAAGCCGCCGTGGACCTTGGCGCCCTGCTGGCGGACGTTGTGCGCCTCTTCCGCGAGCAAGCCAGCCTCGGCGGCCTGACCCTGCGGCTGCGGTTGCCGCGCCGTGGCGCCACCGTGTGGGCCGAGCCGGTGCTGCTGCGCCAGGCGCTGGCGAACCTGGTGCAGAACGCCATCCGCTACACACCGCAGGGCAAGGTGCTGGTGAGCGCACGCGCACGCGGCGGTGACTGGCTGGTGGAGGTGCGGGACACGGGCATTGGCATCGCCCCCGCCGATCAGGCCCGGGTGTTCAGCCCCTACTACCGGGGAGCGCGGGCCGACCAGATGGACGACGCGGGGCACGGCCTGGGCTTGGCTGTGGTGGCGCGGTGCGCCGAGCAGTTGGGGGCGGCGTACGGCGTACGTTCGCTGGCGGGACAGGGTTCGCGCTTCTGGCTGCGGCTGCCAGCCCATGTGGCACCCGATGCAGGCACGTCCACCGCCCCCGCAGCGGCACACCGCCAGTCCATCGTGGACCGTCCGCTGCAGGGCCAGTGCCTGGTGCTGGACGATGACCCCCAGGTGCTCAAGGCCTGGCGCGCCATGCTCGAAGCCTGGGGCGTGACGGCAGCCTATGCCACCACCGGGGCCGAAGCCCATGGCCGGCTGGACGAAGGCATGGTGCCAGATGCCATCTTCTGCGACCAGCGACTGCGCTCGGGCGAGAGCGGCTTTGACATCCTGCGCACGCTGCTGGCACGCTGCCCTGCCGCCCGCGGCGCGATGGTCAGCGGCGAGTTCGACGCGCCCGCCTTGCGGGACGCCGAGGACGAGGGCTACCTGGTGCTGCGCAAGCCGGTGAACCCTGCAGAGCTGCATGCGGTGCTGGTGCAGTGGCTGACTCATGGCAAAAGCCAGCGGGAACAGCACCCCGTGCCCTTTCAATAGCCCCTTCCACGGCACCGGCCGTCCGCCAGCGGTGCACCGCCCGTCTGCCCGCTGCACGCAGCAATCCCCAGCCCCCCTACCATCCGCAGCCATCGACCGGCGACGCCGACACGCTGGCAAGTCATATGAGGAGGGAGCCACACCATGACCACCACCGGGACCACCCCACCGCCCGGCCAGCCCCGCTGGCTGTACCAGGCGCAGGATGCGCAAGGCCGCCCCACCGAGGGCTTCGTGCATGCCCAGACGGCCGAAGAAGCCATGCAGGCCATTGCGGCGCTGCAGCAGCCCCCGCTGACCCAGGTGCAGCTGCACACCTCGGGGCTGTATGCCCGTGCGATGACCGAGATGGCGGACGACGCACTGGGCACCCTGGACGTGAAGGCACTGCGCCAGCTGGCGCGCGACCAGATCGAAGCGCAGCAGAACCCCGGCCTGTGGACCACGCTGCGCCAGCTGCTGCGCAACAACCGTACCTGGCTGCTGGTGTGCGCGGCCCTGGTGGCGCTGGCCGTGTGGCGCCAGTGGAGCCCATGGGTGCAAGGAATTCTGGTACTGGCCATGCTGGCGCCGCTGGGCGTCTTTGCCTACATGCACCAGTTTCAGCGCACGTACCAGCAGATGCTGCACGCGCACGCCACGGGCGACCTGCCCCGCCTCGAGGTGCTGGCCCAGCGGCTGGCCCGCGCGGCCGAACGGCATGCGTTCTTGCGGCAGCCCGCCTGGGACGCCGCCGTGCGCATGGCCTGGTTCGAGGCGCGCGCCGAAGGGGTGGACGCCGCCATCCTGCGCTTGCGCATCCACCCCATGCGCCCGGCGGACGAAGGCGAATTCTTGGCCCGCATCTATACCTTGCCCCTGGCCACGGGCGACCATGCGGGCTTTACCGCCCGCCTGCGCGAGCTGATGGCGCAGCGGCCGGGAGAGCCCACTCTGCAGTTGGACCTGGCCCTGGGTGAGGCCCGCGCGGGCCACACCGACGAAGCGCAGCGCCTCGTGGACACGCTGCAGCCCGCCATGCTGCCACCCCACGGGCAAGCGTTCATCGACTGGGTGCGGGGCATGATTGCGCTGCGCGACCCGGCCCGGGCGGGCGAGGCCGCCAGCCACCTGGGCAAGGCGTGTGAGCAGTTTCTGGGGCTGGTGCGCAAGGCCCCGGGCGCCTGGCCCTCACTGGCCGTATGCACCTGCGACTACGCACTGGCCCTGGCCTGGAGCGGGCGCGCCGAAATGGGGCGCACCGTGTTTGCCAGCGTGCAGCCAGTGGCCCGGCACCACGCCGAGCCCGAGCGGCTGGCGCTGCTGGAGCGCGAGTTACGCCTCAGGGGCTGAGCGTTGTGGACCGCACCCGAAAGGCCTCCTGCACACCACAGGCCGGGCACCGTGGCGCGCAGGCTCAGAGGCTGAGAGTTTTTTAGCCGAGCCCGAAAGGCGCGCGAAAACGCCTCGGATCGAGGCGCAAAGCACAGCCATAGCTCGGGCTATGGCGAGCATTTGCAACGAAGAGCCGGGGCGTTTTGGCGTGCAAGGCGGACATGGATCAAAGACTCTCAGCCTCTCAGGCCAGCGCGCGCTGGATGATGATCTTCTGCACGTCGCTCGTGCCTTCGTAGATCTGGCACACGCGCACGTCGCGGTAGATGCGCTCCACCGGGAAGTCGTTCACCACGCCGTAGCCGCCCAGCGTCTGGATGGCGGCGCTGCACACGCGCTCGGCCATCTCGCTGGCAAACAGCTTGGCCATGGCGGCTTCCTTCAGGCAGGGCTTTCCGGCATCGCGCAGCGCGGCGGCGTGCCAGATGAGCTGGCGCGCGGCCTCGATCTGCGTGGCGCAGTCGGCCAGGCGAAAGCCGACGGCCTGGTGGTTGAAGATGGCGGTGCCGAAGCTTTCGCGCTCTTTGGAATACGCCAGCGCCGCGTCGAACGCGCTGCGCGCCATGCCCACGCTTTGCGCGGCGATGCCGATGCGGCCGCCTTCG